>Ga0116193_1000072_pt1 | contig 95372 bp, 79 predicted proteins | sample AD_UKC115_MetaG_FD_89892 | JGI IMG/M metagenome (GOLD analysis project Ga0116193, IMG submission 89892) | Active sludge microbial communities of municipal wastewater-treating anaerobic digesters from Hong Kong - AD_UKC115_MetaG | ecosystem: Engineered > Bioreactor > Anaerobic > Digestate...
ACAGCCGGGTGAAAGATCATCCCTTTTTCGTTTAGATTCGAAAATAGGTTCAGAAACCAAAGATTCGATAGAAATATCCTTCTTTTATCTCAACATCGGGAAAACTCGACAGCCAGTGATTGCCAGAATTGAAATTCCATCCTGGACTGCTCAGAATTACGAATCAATCAATCTTCTGCACGCATGTATCCTTGAACAGACTGGAATTCTGAGAGACAATCCGTATCCGTATGTGCTTCATCGTGCACATGAAAGCGCTTTAATCCAGTTTTCAGAAAAAGATCGAATTACAAAACTGATGGTGCAGAACTTATCGAAACAAGAAAAAACATTTTTTCAAAAGTCGAATAAACTGACGCTGAAAGATATGTCGAATAAAAAAATATCAATTGAATCATGACCATAGTAATTCGAAATATGAAAAGAATTCCTTGTGTTTATTTCTCTATTTGAAAAAATAATCCAAATTTCGAATTGCCGGTTTAAGATGATGCAGGCTTGCTGAGTATGAATTTCGGCCGGTCAATAAAAAAGGAAAAATATGAATCAAACAAATCCATTTGGCAGAATAATCAGCGCGAACAGTAGAGAATGTGTGGCAGGTTATCGGACATCGGAAAAAGAACTGCCGCAATTTGCATCGATCGTTCGGATACCCGTACAGGACGAATCTTCCTATCAAATCTATGGACTTGTCACCGATGTGCAAATGGAACAAGACGATTTCTTGAGACAAATTGCAGCAGCGGATTCCATTGCTGATGAAGTTCTGGTTGACAATCGTTATAACCGAAACATTCCGATTGTAATTCGAATCGTATTCCTTGGATATCGGACCGAGAACGGGTTTTCGCATCTTCTTCCGCCGAGACCACCGCTAACGCTGGATTCAATATTTCTTTGCACATCCTCTGAAATTGCTGATTTCACATCACATGGAAATTTTGGCTATTTACGCCATATCCTTCGGATTACGAATGTGCCGGTTTCTGAATTACTGGCTGTTCATATCCGGCAAACTGCGATTGCTCAAAGAGCGAATAATCATCCTGTCTGGATTAAAAACGCAATTATGGAGATTATTGAACTGATGAAAGATGACAGTTCCGGTTTGCTTGAGATTCTCAGCGCTCTGGGAGACGCAGATATTTCGATCGAATAAGAATCGATTCTGCCCGGCTGTAAATTTCGTTCGAATTGATCAGGATTTCCAATGTTTCGATACATGGAATGCCCTTGAACAGTAGTATCAGGAGACGCTATGGAACAAAAATCAATTGGATTTATTACTGGTGGCAGCTTAAAAACAGGATTTCTGGTTCGGTTGACAGTACCTGCTGATGCAATTCAGGAAGGCGGATTCGTTGTTGTCCAAAGCGGAAATTATAAATTTTACGGATTAATCACGGATTTACGGCTTAAAGCATCCGATCCGCGTTTTTCTGAAGAAAAAAATGAAGTAAGACTTCAACAGGATATCGCTGTCCTTCTTAACGCAAAAACCCTCTATACAGAGTTGGAAATACTTCCGTCATTAATGCAGAAGGTTGGGCCGGAGCCGGGAACGGCGGAATACGCCCAATATTCTCAGTCCGTCGATTCACATCCGATTCCGGTGAAGACGCTGCCTGCTCACCATGCAGTTGTAAGGATCGCCAACGCCTTTGACGTATGGGAAATCTTTGGAGATCCAAAGGATAAAAAGAAATTTACCATCGGGATGACTCGTGAACAAAATCATCCGATTGCCATTGATCTGGAAAAATTTACGCAACGCTCCTCCGGTATTTTTGGCGCAACCGGAACAGGCAAATCTTATCTGACTCGTTTAATACTTGCCGGTCTGATTCATAGCAAACTGGCATCCGTATTAATCTTTGACATGCATGATGAATATTCTTTTGGCGATACCTCCCCGGATACCAATATCCGGGTTCCCGGTTTAAAAGACAAACTTGGCAGTCAGGTAAAAGTCTGCACGCTGGGGATAGGAACTGAAATCAAAAAGAAATTACGTCCAGATTTTGATCTCGTCATCGAACAGCAGGATATTTTACCGGAAGATGTTGAAATGCTTTCTCGTGAATTGAATTTGCGAGAAACAACTTCAAATACACTGGCTGCTTTGATTCGATCCTTCGGAGAAAAAAAATGGTTTAAAGCATTTATGGAGTTAAAAGCTGGCAGCGGAGAGGGAACACTGGAAGCGTGGGCGTTAGAATCGAAAATCTTCCCACAGGCTGCCGAAAGCCTGCAGGGCAAATTAGCACGTGTGTACAACAAACCGTACATCCTCGAAAAGGCGCCGATAAATTGTATCCAGCAGATCATTGAAACGCTGCAATCCGGTTGTTCCGTCGTGTTATCCTTTGGAAAATATCAATCCGATTTGGATTATCTGCTCGTAACCAACATACTTACCCGGAAAATTCGCGAAGCCTGGGAAAAACAAACCAATGATTTCCACGGGGGTATCGGAAAACAACCGACGCCCCTGGTCATCGCCATTGAAGAAGCTCATAAACTGCTTAACCGGGAAATGGCCGCGCAGACATCTTTTGCGATGATAGCACGCGAGATGCGGAAATATTTCGTAACCCTACTGGTCATCGATCAGCGGCCATCTCAGATTTATGATGAAGTTATGTCTCAATTGGGAACGCGCATTTCCGGCTGGCTGGGTGATGATGCGGATATTTCGGCTGTATTATCCGGATTGGCAGGCAGAGACGCGCTGCGCGGAATGTTATCACGGCTGCAGCCAAAAGAAGAAGTCCTGCTGCTCGGATATGGTGTTCCAATGCCGCTGCCAGTTCGATCACGGCGCTACGATGAGGATTTTTGGAAGGACCTGTTAGGAGATCAAAAGACCAATCCGCAAATAAAAAAATCCAATATTGACTGGATGTTTCCCGACGTATAATCAGTAATTCGAAATATCGATTGCCTTTCGAATCAACAAAGAATTCTTTTTATTTTTCGAATTACTGATGTACCACTAAGAAAAACCCAAAGCAGAACAACGGTGATACATGACGATGGAGCCAGAGACAGCGACATTGAAAGAAGCATAGCGAACGGATTCAATTTCAACTACCTGATTGCATTGAGACAACACTTGTTTGGAAAGCCCATTGGCTTCCGAACCTAATAAATAGACTGCGCATTCCGGATGGATAAATGTACGCAGTGGCGTCCCTCCTATCTCAATCCCGATCAATTGTGCTTGTTTCGGCCGTGAATTGAGAAAATCTTCAATGGTTTCATATTGACGAAAAGGGATCTTGTAAGATACATACAGCACATCACTGGTCTGTTTCCGCTGCTTTTTACCGATGGTAAAAATTCCGGCTGCGCCCAATTGCCAGGCACTTCGCCATAAAGTACCGATATTCTCATCCGATCTGGGTTGAAAAATTCCAATTTCAAAAAAAGCCATACTTCAGTTAATCCTCAGGGGGAGCGCCATTCTCACCATAATCCAATATCTCCCGTGGAATCGCAGGATTCGCGTTTGGAGGACTGATAATTCCCAAATCTTCCATTTGCGAAAGCAGTTTATTAGCACGGGTAAATCCGATGCTGAGGCGACTGACCAGCATGTTTGCGGATGCGCGGCCTTGTTTTCGAACCATTGCTATGGCTTCATTCAATAATGGGTCATCCCCTTTTTTTACAGAAGAAATGTCCTCATTGAGCATCGGAAGCTGTGTCAATGTGCCCTGCGTGATTTGCGGCTGCGCTCTAACCGTCACTGGAGATATCGTATTTGTTTTCATTTCCGATTGTTCATCACCAATCCTTGGATTCTTTTTCCAGTAATCCACTAACTTTCTGATTTCATCATCGGATACATATACACATTGAAGCCGTTTCAAGTTACTGTCTTCTGAGGACATAAAATACATATCCCCTTTACCAAACAAATTCTCTGCGCCGCTTCGATCCAGGATCACATGGCTGTCAATATTCGTTGCAACAGCAAATGCAATTCGAGATGGTAGATTCCCTTTAATCGTGCCGGTAATAACATCCCGGGAAGGACGCTGCGTAGCCACAATGATATGGATCCCCATAGCTCGTGCAGTCTGCGCCAGGCGGGTAATACTGGTTTCAATGTCAGAAGCTGCCTCCATCATCAGGTTTGCCAGTTCATCGATCACAACGACCAAATATGGTAAGATTTTGTCCGGATTTTTCTGATTGTAATCCTGAATATTTCTGACGCCGGTTTGCATAAAATGCAGATTCCTCATATCCATTTCACGCAGGATCCATTGAAGAACATTTCCAACCTGTTCCACATCGGTAATAACCGGCGTAATCAGATGTGGAATACCGTTATAACCGGTTAATTCTACACGTTTGGGATCGATCAACACCAGTTTTAATTGATCAGGTGTGTAATTCATCAGCAGACAAACTAAAATTGCATTCAAACAAACCGATTTACCGGATCCAGTAGCACCAGCAATCAAGAGATGTGGCATCCGCGTCAAATCAGCAGCATAGACCGCACCGTTGATATCCTTCCCCAATGCGATTCCCAATCCTTTACGATTTTTCTGAAACACATCGCTTTCGATGATTTCACGTAATGTAACCGGGATTCGATACTTGTTTTGAACTTGCAGTCCAATAAAAGTTTTATTCGGAATCGGCGCTTCAATTGTCAGTTGTTTGACAGATAACGCCATTTCCAGATCCTTCTTAACGTTTTCGATTTGTTTTACACGCACACGTGTCTTTCGATCTGCCCGTTCCATAAAGCCAGGCTCAATACCGTATTGTGTAAAGGTTGGACCAATCTGAATATCAACGACTTTCCCAGGAGCGTCAAAAGCATCCAACACATGTTCGATTTTTTGGATTTGTCCCTGAATGTGGGGATCCTCCGATGTAATATTCTGTCGAATTTTAATAGGATCCAGAATTTCGTCGGTAATCGGCAATCTCCAGGATATCACAAGCTCGTCTTTTTTTTCAGTGGTTTCCTGTTTTCCCAATCGTTCCGATAAAGAAGGTCTGAATGAGTTTTTTAAAAATGTAACTGGTTGTATTTTCTCTGGCAACGGATCGATTTTCTTTTGTGTGTGAAATGTTTTTTCAAGATCTGTTTTACTATCCGGCTTCGCAATGCGGTCATCAGAAATAACATTCTCTGTAACTTCGTTGGCGGCCGTTCTGCTCTTTTTGCTCCGGGTTACTGAAGGCTTCTTTTGATCTTTCACTTCCTCCAAAGGCGGCTCTGTGTCAGAAAAATTAAAAGGGATCGCCTCTTTTCTGGGGTCCGGTTCAGTGATATAAACAGCATTTGATCTGGATAAATTTCGGAATAGTGATTTCAATTTTTTTCGCAGCGGGCTAAAAAACGCAGGATGAATATGCAGGGAATTGGAAAAAGAATTTGAAATCCAGAGCCATGCAATTAATAGCATGATGAGAGCGGAAAAGCAGTAAATTAAAATGGATCCTGCATTTCCAACCGCAGTAAATAATGCAGCGTCAATCTGTCCAGCTACAACCCCGCCCGCCAAATTAGCGAATTTTCCGTATACATATGCATCTGCATTTTCCTCGTGTTGTATAAGAACCAAAATATATTGATAGACCACGATGAAAAAGATGAAGAATTTCCATGAAAATGAAAATGGTTTTTTAATCCGGCGTAAAATCAGAATCCACAGACCAGCCAATACGAAGATACCGCCTGAGAAATAAGCGCTCTTGCCAGCATAAAATAAAATAAATCGAGAACACCATTCAGTCAGAGAAATCATCTCGGGAAATTTCAAACTGAAAAAAATCAGGATGCCCGAAAGAAGAAGTAATAATCCGATGAAATCAGCAAAAATACTGAAGATCGAATAAAAACTGAGAGGTGTATTGGATAAAGCTTTTTTATTCCGTTTCGCAGCAATGGTTGCAGCTTTTTTCCTCGCAGCCATAGATGGTTTCTTGTCGCCGCGATAACTTGCCTTCACTTTTTTTTTCGGTTGAATTGACGTCATAATTACAGTATAACATCAGATAGAACATTAGAACTAATTTTCGCTCCGCTGGTCCAACAATTCGAAATATGGATTGACTTTCCTAATATGAAAAGAATTTATTGTTGTGTTGTTTTTGCGCCGAGCGTAAAAACAACACAACAGCATTATATCAAACGCTTTCATCAAATTTCGAATGATTGATTCCCTGAGAGCGTTTCAGAATTGAATCAATACAATCCGCATTCCCAATAACGAACATAAACAATACGCTCTTTGAGTTTCAGCCCTGGATCCTGCAGAAACTCATTCGCTTTATCAACATAGAAATTCACAGATCCAGGCAGCGTCTGGCAACTGTGCATCCATTCCGCAAAAGAATATGCAGGCGCATTCCCGGAATACCCATTGATCAGCGGTACTCCAAGTTCTTGCGCTGTCAGCATGGCATCCAAGGCAGTTATATGCCAGGGATCACCGGCTTTTCCATGGATTAATAAAACCGGATCCGGATAATTCGCTTTCTTCAAGGAATATTCTGCAATTTTCCGCAGTGAATCAACTCGTTTCTGTCCTTCAATTTTCGAGTAAGTAGAATGAGAGAAAAAGACAGATTCAGAAACCATCAACAGAAGGATCACACCAAGCGCCGCTTTCACCCTGAAACTCGAGCTGTTCAAACGAACCATTCGATCAATAACAAAAGCAATATAGACAGCCAGCGGCCACAGAAGTACCAGTTGGATCCGTGTGACTGCGCGGATACTGTTGTATCCGGGAATTTTCAAAAGAAGATAGTAAAGCGATTTCTCATTGACAGAAATGGTGATGAGAAAAATGATCAAAAGACTGGTTGCATGGATCTGGAGAAAAGGGAGTTTCTCGTCAGTTTTTTTCCAAAGCATACCAATCAACAGGAGAATAGCAGCCGCCAGCCCCGGGAACAATTGATGTTCATGCCGCATCGGCAGATCTTTAAAATTATTCATTCCGAGCCGCCATAAAGTGCTGTGATCCGATAGTAAATAACTGGATAATCGGGGCAGCATAGTTTTTATCTCATCAAAACCTCTTGAAAAATGATAAAGGTTGGTTACCTGCAAATAAGGGATAAAAAGGTGCACAAGCAGTGCTGTGAGCAATATCAAACCAGCGATGCACCACAATTTGTGTGATCCTCTGGCATCTTTCCATGCAGACCGGATGCGGAAAAACCAGAATTTGATCATATTGATCGAAGAAGCCGACAATGGAATCATGAAAGCCATAACAACAATCAACAATAAAAGAAAAAATCCCATGTAAATCGTCAGATAAAACTGCCAGATAATTGCTGTTATCAGAAAGAAGATTGTCTTCAGCTTTGGTTTATTTGAAAAATCATACAAGAAATAGCAAGCGGCGGGGATACAAAATCGATAAATGAGCTGCGGATGCCCTTCCTGCGCTAACATAGGCAGCCCAAAAGTGAATAAAAATGCACCAGTTGCGACAGAAAGAGAGTGAAGATTTACTTTCTTTAAAACATAAGCTGAAACGACATAATTCAACACAAAACCAAACAAAAACCATCCCTGAAAAGCTGTCTCTCGACTAAATCCCAAAATTCGAATCACAGCATAAAATGGAGCCGACCCAAGGAGATTATCACTGAAGGCAGTTGCCAAAGGGTAAGGGTAAAAGATAGGGGCATTCCAATAATCTGTCTCACGATGAATGAGCCATTGATAAAAATATTCCAAAATATAATTATTGAAGCGTGCGTCTCCGAGATCCCCCGGTACTTGCAGGAAGTTTTTTCCCAAAGAAAAAACAAGAGATCCGAATCCGATGATAAAAAATACGAAAATCCACCCGTAATTCTTCAGGAATTGAAACAAAGAACTCTGTTTGCAATCAAGAATGGTTTCTGATTTGGCGTCAATCATCATCATACCTGCCTGATTTTTTGATAGTATTTGAATCCAATAATCTTACCTTTTTTTTTGGAATTATGCATCCTCCTACAGCAATAATTCGAAAAATAGACTTGCTATCAGAATCAATCGAGAAAAACTTGTTCTTGTGATGTTTTTACGCTTCATGCAAAAAACATCACAATATCAAATTACCCCCCATATTTCGAATGGCGGTTAAAAAAATTCATTCGATCAGCATTAGAATTAAGCCAGAAATGAACAGAATGAAAACAAGGCGTGTCCAACAATTCGTCAATTCTTATTTTGCACTGTCCGCACTGGAAGCAAGTGCGGCAATTTTTTGGCTTGCGTCCATCCCAAAAGAGGATACAGACAGTTTCATTCTCGGATTTTCTTTCTCGCGTTTCTTGATGATTGTATTCCTGTTTTTCAGCCTTTCTGCGGCATTATTAGGTCTTCTATGGAACCTTTCATCGAAAAAAGTGCAGCAGTATTTTTACAATCTTCATAAAAGGAATGTGGTACATGGAATCTTGATCCGGTTCTGTGTTTTCCTTTTCTTCCTTTTTTCCTCTATTCTTTTATATACCGGATTTCTTAATCCAGCAGATTATCGGCTGTATTATCAAAGACTCCTCCCGCTGTCTCTGTTTATCATCGTATTGTCGATTCAATTGATCCTGCTTTTGCAGCGTATCGAATCAGAAAAGGATGAAAAATTCGATTCTTCTGCCGTAATTCGAAATATGGAGAATCCTTTTGAGAAAAACGGAAAGACAACACAAACACAAATAATTCCATCCATGTTACGAATCGCTGATTCTCATGATATGCTGTTGAAAAGATCGATTAAGATTTTTCTGATTGAAGTAGGCATCTTTCTGATTATTAGAATTACCGGTTTGGGAATTACACCGGATCCGTTGGATTGGCAGCCAAACGGAATGACTATTCAATATTGGGAATTGATTGCAGTTTTTTTGTCCGGTATCGCTCTACTAGCCATCGCGCGCATATTTCAAAATAAAATCCCGCAAAGATTTCAGACCATCCTGTTTTTCATATTGATTTGGATGATCGCATCACTGCTTTGGACATCCATATCCTCATCAGAAGTGCTGAAACACAGCTATTTCATGGAAATCACACCGCCAAATCATGTACCCTATCCGGCTTCAGATGCGGCATATTTTGGATTATGGTCGGAAAGTCTGATCAGTGGATTGGGATTTAAGAACAGTGTCGTTTCCCGCCAGTTCTATGTTACCATGCTGGCAGTATTTGAATTGATTTCAAAGAAAAATATCCTCCTGACAATCGATTTGCAAACCATCTTCCTGGCATTGATCCCGGCAATGTTATTCGTGATCGGAAAACAACTTCACACTATTGGCGCTGGTCTCCTGACGGCCGGAATTGCGATATTGAGGGAATATAACACGCTGCTGTTAGCGCCTCATTACGGTGTATCCAATTCTAAAATGTTCCTGTCCGATTTACCAACCATGCTTTTTTTCTTATTTTTCCTGTCAGCTTGCATTGCATGGTATCAAAATGCGGATTCCAAAAATAAAGCCATCCTTGCTGGAGGCTTGCTCGGATTGGTGAGCTTAATTCGTTCGCAATTCTTCTTGTTTTTTCCATTGATCTTCTTACTCTTTTTGTTTCAAAGAAAAAAGTTCCATAGGAAAACAGCCGTTTCTTTGCTGTTTTTCTCGATCACACTGCTTGCAGTCCTGACACCGGCTCTGATTCGCAGCATTTCCGTGAATGGAACGTTATTTCTGGAAGATAGCGATATTCACGGCTCAGAAATCGCCAGGCGATATTCCAACCCTGCCGAAGTAATTCCATCGCAGAATCATTTGGATAATCAGGATAAATCAGAAAATCAGGAAGAAAACCATATTATCCAGTTCATTTTGAAAGAACCGTTTTACGTTTTGCATTTCATTTCGAATCACTTTCTTAAGAATCAGATTGATTCCTGGCTCGTTTTGCCTGCCGGTTTGTCATTCGATCTGACTGCGGAGGATTTACTGGATACTTCGTATCATCAGGTAACACAGCGAATATCCAATCAAAACATATTTTCACTTTTGTTTTTTGCGGTTTTTATCGCCTGTGGATTTGCTGCCAGTATCAATAACCATGGATTGATTGGATTATTACCCTTTTTCCTCAGTTCATGTTATATGTTCACGGTAGCAGCCGGCAGATATTCCGGTTGGAGATTTGTTTTACCCGCCGACTGGATTTATTATTTTTATTTTTCAGCCGGATTTATTGAGGTGATTCAACGATTATTCAAGAATTTCAAATCAAATCAAAATTCACAAGCGGTCATTCTAAAAAAAGAACGCTCTGCTCTCCGAAAATCGGGCTTTCGATATGTAAAACCGTTCGTGCTATTTCTTGTACTCATCTTCATCGGGTCTCTTCCTGTCTCATTACCCTATCTGATTCCCGACCAGATAGTGCAAAAATCGCAATCCGAGAATTTGCAAACGATAGAAAAAATGGCTGCTCAGTACGGAGAACCTTTTCTATCCATACTGCAGCAAGTCAATCAGGAGAATCTGCTTATCAAAAACGGTAGAACAATTTACCCGCGCTATTTTGAAGCAGGACAGGGTTTAACCAGCGCGAATCCATGGACTGTTTACGAGGTACGAGATTTTAACCGGCTGGGATTCATTCTGCTGAATCAGGAAAACACCAACGTTATTATTCCTATGGATTCCTCACCGGATTTTGTCCCAAACAGCGCCGATTGTCTGGTCATCGGTACGCAAAGCAATAACGGTTATTTTGAAGGCAGCTGGCTGATTTTCCCCGAAATGATCGATTCAGAGGGCAAACCGCTTATTTTTTCCGATTAATCCCCGACAACAATTTGAAATAGAAACAAGCCTTGCGATTCAATCAATAAAAATTATCGTTATGTCGCTTTCACGCTTCATGCAAAAACAGCATAACAATAATTCCTTTTATTTTTCGAAGTACTGGATACCCATCAGGAATATGAATTTTCAAGAGAAGAAAAAATACCTTTTTGTGTGTTAATTCTTAAAAAATGATACTGAACCGATTTATTGACAGCATTGTAGAACATCGATTGATCTATCGCAATGTTAAAACTGAATCTGGTTTGCCGGTTTGACGTCGGCAAACTGTTTTAATATCTGATTGTGATGCTGAATAATTTGATCTGCTCGTAGGAATTCGGAGTCATAGGTGCTGTGACCATCCTCAACTAACTCGATCTCAAATCCACGGGACAACGCACTTCGACAGGTTGTATCAACACAGTATTCTGTCTGAACTCCGCACAGAACTAATTTATTGATTTCAGATTCTCGTAATCGTGGCTCCAAATCTGTTTTAAAGAAGGAATCGGCAAAATATTTGACAACAAGCACATCCTTTTTTCCCGGAACGATGTCCGGATGAACCTGCCATAAAGGTTTTCCTTCTGCCCGATGGGATTCGCCTTTCTCTGTATAGAGGATATAAAAGACTGGTATATCTGCCGCTCGTGCATTCTGAATCAACATTTTTATTTGTTCCAATAATTCTTTCTCACGATAAATCGCCTTACCATGATAATCTTTCCAGATAAACGGCATGATTTGCATATCGATCACGATTAAAGCTTTCCGATTTTCAATTTTTTGAGTCATAACCGGCTTCCTTCAGGATACGGGATAGGACAAACAAACGTTCACTGATTCGCTCATCCTCTTTGGATAACTGATCAGCAAAATCCTTGATGTCATGATCCAGCATCGAATTGCTTTTATCGATTGCAACCGTCATCGCATCACCCTGAAGACCGATCCGTGCGATCTGCATTTTTTCCGGATCATAGTAATTTGGAAATCGATATGCATCCTGAAAATAAAGTTTGGTTTGGCAAAACAGAATCGTCAAATCAATCAACTGATGGAGCGGAATTTCGATTTCCGTTTCAGATTGGATCCTGACAGAAAGAACATTTCCCTTTGTTTGCTCATGCCTGGTGAACCCGACTGAGATTTGAGACACTTCAGTCTCCGCCGTTCCATCCGCATTCACGTTTTGATAATCATCGCTTACAACGATCGGACAATATTGATTATTTTTCATTTTCAACTTTTTGTACCTTTTTGCCTTCAAATAATATGGAATACAATATTGCAAACTGCTCATCCAGCATTTTTTCTGACATTGGCATTAGAGCGGAAGCATTAATGATTCCTTCGAGATACAACACGGCAAATCGGGCTGTTTCTTGCGTATTCTGTACAGAAAAACCGTAATCCCGATTTCCATACTCAATCAACGTTTTCAGCATTCGCACTGCGGCTGAAAATCGATCATTCATCAATTCCATCATTTCTGGTTCTGTTTGGAAAAATTCATATACCGCTACATTGAATTTTCCTTTGTGATTCAAGATCGCTGATTTTTGTTGTTCGATAAAAAACTGGAACAAATTTCCAGCAGGCACACCTGAAGCAATCGCATCATTCAATGCTTGCTCATTTTGATCTTTATCGTTAATAAGAATTTCTTCAAAAATTTTTTTTGTGGACTGGAAATATCGATATAAACCCCCGCGGCTCAAACCGCTTGCTTCTCGAATATCCTCCATCGTTACGGAAGCATACCCTTTTTGAGAAAATAAGTGTATCGCCTGGTTCAGTATATTTTTTTTGGTTAAATTCCCTTTTGGAGTCATTTTCATAATCCAATCATTAACATAAAAGCGACATTAATGTCGCTTTTATGTTAATGCACTTTCTAACAAATGTCAATTCTTTTTAAACAGCAATTCATAATATGAGGAGGATTATTTGTTGTTGTGAGGTTTTTGCGCGAAGCGTAAAAACCTCACAACAACAAATTTTTACCGAGTGATTCGAATAGCAAGTCTATATTTCGAATCGCTGCTTTTAAAAGAAAAAGGTTCCGACTATGAATCGGAACCTTTTTAATATTGTCCGATTTTTATTAATCTTTAAAAACGGGCAGATGGCCAAGACAAATTACATTCGGCCAATCATCTTCAGCACCTTCCGTAAGAATCGATGCAATTATATAATCTGGCTTACTGCCTGCCATCTCCAGCAATGTCGTCAGCGCATGAAGCGTTGAACCAGTACTGATGACATCATCCACAATGACAACTTTCTTCCCTTTGATCAATGGAATGTCTTTTTCATCCAAAATCAAACGCTGGTCCTGCTGTGTTGTGATGGAATTGGAAACTGATTCCAATGCTTTTCCCATATAAGATTTGTAATTTTTCCGGCAAACAACATAAGGTTTCCCGGTTCGAACAGATAATGCATGCGCAAAAGGAATGCTTTTTGATTCTGCAGTAAATAAAACATCAAACTCGATTCCTTCCAGTTTTTTTGCAATTTCCGATGCACACGCTTCAACTAATTCCGTATCACCTAATATATTTAAAATCGCGATACGAATACCCGGCGCCACTTCAAATAACGGCAGCGACCGTTTGATTCCTGCGATTTCGATCTCATAATGATCAGCATTCATAGAGTCCTCTTTACTCCATTTCCTTTCGGAAAATCCATTTTCTTTTGTTAGCCAATCGGGAGACGGTTAACGCATGCATTATACCACGAATCACCTCTTTCAATTTCGAACCTGAAATTCAAAATTTAAAGAAGCCTATTAAGAAAAAATGGAATGTTTCCAAGGATTGCATCCAAATGAAATTCGTACTTACCCTGTCGATTAAATAACCCACAAATGAATGCTCAGTTATATTGAACCACTTTTCCGGGATTGAGAATTTCATTGGGATCAAACGCCTGCTTAATCCGATACATCATCTGCATGACAGCCTTCCCCTCGATTTGGTATTGATAGGGCAATTTGGCGCTTCCGATGCCATGTTCTCCGGACACTTTTCCGCCAATTTCCGAAGCGTGAGAATATAAACGATCAAACAAATGATCGATTTTTTCTTTCCAAAGCTTCTGATCCAGTTGATCGCGGAGAGCATAAATATGCAGATTCCCGTCACCGGCATGTCCCATGGAACGAATCCGCAGACCACATTCTTTTTCCAAATTTTGGGCAAATTCCACAAACTCAGCGACGCGATCAATCGGCACAACTACATCGCATTCATCAATTTCCGAGGTAGAGGCTTTAATAATCTCAAGATAGGAACTGCGCGGTTTCCAAACAGCATCATTGCGCTCATTTGTATCGATGAGAAACGCATCCTTTGCGCCATGCAGGATACACAATTCTGCGATTTGATCACTTTCTTTTTCAATCTCCGGCAGACTGTTGCCATCGAATGCAAGCAACAGATATGCATTGCCGCTATGATCGGGGAATCGGCGTCCAAGATATTGTTCGCTGCTGCTCAGCATATCCTGTGTCATAAATTCGATAGATCGCGGAATGATTTTTGACTTGAAAATTTCCGGAACTGTCTTGATTGCTGCCGGAAGATTATCAAAGGGAATTAACAGACTCTGCAAAAATTTCGGCTTAGGTATCAGACGCAGAATGATTTTTGTGACAACCGCAAGAGTACCTTCTGAACCTGTGATCAATTGCACCAAAGAGTAACCAGAACTGTTTTTAGCGATTTTTCCACCAAGCGATAAAATTTCACCCTCGGCAGTCACCACTTCAAGCCCGCGTACATAGTCCCGCGTTACGCCATATTTCACTGCAGACATCCCGCCGGCATTCGTTGAAACATTGCCACCGATACTGGCGCTTTTCTCCCCGGGATTCGGCGGGTAATACAATCCTCGTGCTTCTACATATTCATAGATATCCATAATCAGGACACCCGGTTCAACCGTCAGTGTAAAATTATTCTCATCCAGCTCCAAAATGCGGTTCATTTTGGAAAGATTCAACAGAATTCCACCAAACAATGGAATGGCGCCACCGACCAGTCCGGTGCCCTGTCCGCGAGGAGTTACAGCAATCTTTTTCTGATTGGCATACTTCAAAATCAGGGACACCGCAGAAACATCCTGGACATAAACCATCACATCCGGAGCAGAAAATTGACCCGGCATTTCATCATGACAAAAATCGTCAAGAATGTTATCTCTCAGAACAACCTGGTCTTCTCCGCAGACGTTGCGCAGAAAGTCGATATCCGCTTCGTCTATCTTTTTATATTCCATATTCAACTCCTTATCCAAGTTTTTCGAGAAGTGCCGGAATGACAGAATAAAGATCACCGATGACTGCAATATTAGCAATCTGATTGATGGCTGCATCCGGATCCGTGTTGATAGAGATGATCATTTCACTGGCTTTAATTCCAGCGGCAAATTGTACCGATCCGGAAATTCCGCAAGCAATTAATAACTTAGGTTTGACCGTTCGGCCGCTTAAACCAATTTGTTTTCTTGCATCCATCCAGCCAGCTTCAATCAACGGACGCGTACATGCCAAATCTCCACCGAGCCGCTCTGACAAGCGACGCAACAGTGCGAGATCCTCTTTTTTCTTGATCCCTCTGCCTGCGACAACCAGAATATCCATATCTTCGATGTTTTTAATTTTTGGCTTGATTCCAATTTCGAGCTGCCGGCTCCGGCATTGCAATTTTTCCGGAAGTGCACAAAAGATCAGGTCTCCCTTTCTAGAGAGATCCGGTTCCATTGCAGAAAAAATCTTGTAACGAACAGTCGCAAACTGCGGTCGGTGATAAGGGGTGCGGATATGAGCCATAATATTTCCGCCAAAAGCAGGGCGGATTTGATCCAGATCTGAATTGGGCTGCATGTCCAACTGCGTACAATCGGCAGTCAATCCGGTTTTCAGTCTCGCTGCAATTCGGGGAGCTAACGACCGTCCTGAGGGTGTACCTCCGATCAGAATTACAGAAGGTTTTTGTTTTGCCACATAATCTTCCATAATTCCGGCATAGCGCTCAACCTGAAAATCCTCCAGAATCGGGTGATCATATAGAAAAATTGTGTCCGCGCCATAATGGAAAAAATCCTCCAAATTTTGATTCAAATGATTTCCAATCAACAACAGGCAGACTTTACAACCGACTTTATCCGCTAATTCCCGCGCTTTGCCAAGCAACTCATAAGCAACCGGATGCACGGTTTTATCCGGGCAAATTTCTCCGTAAACCGTAATACCCTGCCATTCTGCCTTATTCGCTGCCGATATGACTTCCTCGCGATACTCAAAGACTCCTTCCGGTCCCTTCCGCACACACACCTTGCAGAGACGACAACCAGCATTGATTTGCACAGTTTGATCCGGAAAGACTTCGATCGCTCCAAACGGACATAGATTTTCTATATCTGCATAGGAGATGATCTTTTCAGGATGAACAATAATTCCTGCCATAAATCCCCCTTTAGATCACTTTCAACCGGGTTAACTTCTGAAAAAGAAGTTCGGCAATTTCATCCGGCGAACCTTGGATAACTTCATTTTCTTTCTCATGAACCGGCGGGAAAACACGGACAACGCGTGTCGGAGATCCATTCAACCCGTAATGGTTCTTATCCTGATCCGGCATATCCGCAAAGGTCAAGATTTGTATCGGTTTATCTTTGGTACTGATTTTCCGTTTATAGGATGGCAGACGAGGTTCATAAATATCTTTTTCCACGGTGATCAAACAGGGTAAACAAATTTCTACAGTCTGTGTGAAATTTCCCAAATCGCTCTTTACAACGATCGCTTTTTCGGACAGATCGATAATTTCCAGGACATTGGTTGCCTGAGGAAGATCGAGCGCTTCCGCTAATTCAGCGCCAACTTGCGCCGTATCCCCGTCGGTTGTCTGCTTGCCACAAACGATCAAATCAGGCATTCCCAAAGATCTGACAGCCTGGGATAATGCATAGGATGTCGCCAGGCAATCCGCCCCTCCAAAAATGCGATCCGTCAAGAGTACCCCATGATCAATCCCCATCGAAAAAGCTTCCCGTAGAACTGCCTCGCTATACGCAGGTCCCATCGTCAGTGCAGTTGTTTCAGCGCCATATTTTTCATGAATCTGCAGCGCAGTCTCTATGGCGAACAGATCATAGGGATTCATCTTGGCTGCAGCCGCACTGCGTTTCAGAACGCCGGTTTTTTCATCAATATCAACTTGCGTTGTACCGGGAACCTGTTTGATACAAATCAGGATTTTCATTCATTTCTCTCCTTGCCTGCGAATTCAACAGGCTGTTGATTCTCATTTGATAAAACCGAAATTACTGATGATTGTTGTTTATTGTATCTTTGGATTGTACGAACCGGAATACCTGAAAATCGATGCCGTAATCCCATATATGAGATGGAATAATTGTTGGTGTGTTCTCGTTGTGTAAAGCGCAACAACACACCAAAAAGATCTCTTTTTTGCTAAAAAAAGCTTTTCCAAACTTCGAATTTATGAATTAGATGGAAATGCTCTCAATTTTATTATTAGAAAGCGAATATCAACACTTACGGCAAATCGAAATTCTTAAGAGACTAATCATCGAGGAGTTTTTTATAAGTCGTGTTTTTCTCCTGATGGCTCAGATTCGATGGCTGTTCGCATAAGATAAGTTCCCCTCTGCGGGAAAGATTCGGAACCGGAGGTTGAAAAATTCCGCCAGGTACAGAAACAAGCTGAGGACGGAAATCAGAGATATGAACCAGTTCTGGATGCTGAGAATCATTTGAAAAATCCAAATCCTTATTGGATCGGATCGAAAAAATCGCTTGCCGACAAGCAAAAGCCGCTTTATTCTGGCGAAATACAGACTCGACTGTGTCACTTTCGCCGTTATTATCGCCAAAAAGCATGACTGAAGGTTTATAGTTTTCAAAAAAGTGCTCAAGAATTGAGCGTGCAATATCGGAATTCAAGTTTTCATACAAAGGATCATCATAAACAAAAATGCGATCCGCACCATAGCGGAACAAATCACGCGCATACCTGCTGATGTGACTTCCGATCATCACCAAAGAGACTTTTACGCTCGTTTGATCAGCCAGCTCACGTGCCTTTCCTAACAGCTCAAAAACAATTGGCTGCAGAGTCCTATCTGCCTGGAGTCTGCCATATACAGCAATATCCAGATAATCCGTTTTGCTGAATTTTCGGTTTTCGCTTTCAGAACTGACGCACATTTGCGATTGAATCATCATCGTTTATCTCTTTATCAATCTTTCTTTATTCGCTGCCGCACTACTTCAAAAATCAAGATACCGGCAGCCATCGCTGCATTTAAGGATTCAATGTTGCCAGGCATTGGAATAAAGATTTTCCCGTCAGAAATATCTTGCGCTGTCCGAGAAATCCCATTCGCTTCTGAACCGATAATCAACGCCGTGGGTTTGCACAGATCATAATCCCAGCAGGATTTTCCACCATCCATAATTGAAGCAAGAACCTGTAAATCTGGGATGGTTTTCATTTTCGCTGCAATTTCACCCCAGTCCATCTGAACCATCGGAATCATAAAATGTGTTCCCATGGCAGAGCGCAGCACTTTCGGCGCATACGGATCAGCACAGCCGGGAGTAAGAATCAGGATGTCAGCCGCAGCCGCAGCCGCCGTGCGAATCATTGTACCAAGATTCCCCGGATCGCGAATGGCATCCACAATAATGATAAAATCGAGCTTATCCGGTATAACCGGCTTGGTCATCTCCATCACAGCCAAAACGCCTTGCGGTGACTCCGTATCAGAGATGGTCTTCATCAACTGCGCAGCAATTTCCTCCGTATCAACACCCTGATCCACAAATGATCGGACGAGCGCTTCAGCTCTGGGAGAAAGCGGATCTGTATAGAGCAGGAGGCGACAGTGTTCCTTCTTTTTCATCGCCTCCTCGATCAGACGAACACCCTCTAAAACATAACAACCGGATTCATCCCGTTCTTTTTTCTGTGCGATTAGCTTACGAACCTGTTGAATTCTTGGGTTTTGACTGGATGTGATCATGATGAATATTTGGAAAAAAGCTCTTTCTTTTGATTACAGTATGAATTGAGAAACAGTAAATGAAAAATCGCCTGATTGAAATTTCAAAGCGTCTTTCACGAATATATCGATTATTTCGATTTAAAATTTTACTGTAACTTTTTTATTTCAACTGCATCTAAATCATTAATTCGAAATATTGAATTGCTATTCGAATCAATCGGGAAAAACTTGGTGTTATGATGTTTTTATTCAAAGCACAAAACATCACATCAACGGATTAGCCTCTTAGTATTTTAAAAATGCTGATAACAAGGGTAAAAAAAAACTGGAATCTTGAGGATTAACGATGAAACAATATTTGACTTTCTTTCTATTAGCTGCAACAGTTTTGCTTCTTAGCGCATGTATGTCGAAATCATGGACTCCAACTGCCGAAACAACCCCTGTGATAAAAAAATTATTGCCAGATAAAGCAAAAGAATTGTTTGGCAATAATTCATCTTATGTTCTGATCGATGTACGTGAACCATACGAATATGCAGAGGGACATATTCCCAACGCTGTGAACATTCCATTGTCCGGCATTGTCAAAGGTGTAAATGATCTGGGACTTGATAAAGAAAGCAGTGCCATCGTTGTCTATTGCCGTTCAGGAAGACGCAGCGCTGAGGCAGCGACGGCATTATCAAATGCAGGTTATAAGAATCTATACGATCTTGGCGGAATTATTGACTGGCCTTACGAAATCGAGAAATAAATCAAAAAAATCTCACAAGCAGATACTTTGACTACTTGTGAGATTCGTTTTTCATACAATCAGGGTCTCCACGGATGCCATGGATAGCATTCACCTCCCGGAAGCCAGTAGCAATAAGGGTCGTCCGGTCCGGGGCGGCCAGGCCTTGGCGGTCCCGGCTTTTTTGTCGGAGTGTAATATCCGCTAACCACTGTAAATTTGGATGTAATTTCGCCGCACTCAACACCGGTAGGACTTTTTAAGACATACGTGCTGTAATATTGGTCACCCGGGTCTAATAATGCCGTCATTCCAAGCTGTACATTAACCGTTTCTCCAGGCGCGGTTTCCTTGCGAAGATTAAAACGGGTGCTGCCGATTTGCCAGCCTTTCTGAAATTCAAACTGATAATCTTTTGTCCAGGTGCAGGTTCCGGTATTTCTTACTTCCCATTCTTTGTAAAAGACTTCTCCCTCTGCAATTTTTGCTCCGCTTGCATAAGTCGGCTCGGAGACAACTTCCAAACCCATTGTACAGGTGGAACCATCAGGCAACTGGACAACGCATTGACCATCTGGAACTTTTGCCACAGGAGGTTGAACATAACTGGATTGACTTTCCGGAGTTGCTGTTACGACCACATAAATGATATATGGCGTCTGAGTTGGATTTGCCAACACAATTTGATTTTGCACTCCTTGTGAATTATTTGCCATCGGGGTTGCAGTCTGAACCGGTTTGATTTCAATCTGTCCTGCTGTTGTGAAACCGAGAATACTGAAAACTGTCATAAAAAACAGTATTCCGTAAATAATTTTCTTTTTTCCCATAAATTCCTCTCCTTTCTCCATTAACGATAATCATAATAATTAGTTTCAGAATCCACGAACCGGCATCAATTCAAAGCTAGGGGCGGCTTCCATGTTGTTGTGATGTATTTGCGCGAAGCACAGAAACATCACAACAATCAGGTTTTCCCGATTAATTCGAATAGCAAGTCAATATTTCAAGTACTTGATTAACAGGAAGATATTCCATAAAAAGTTTTCACAGGTTGATGAAACACCAATTTGAAAGTATGAAGAATCCAGAAGTTTCCAATCCGAATTACGGGCAAACAACCCCCTCCTGTTGTAAAACCTGTGAACGGGGTACTAATATTTGAACTCCCTGGTCCAAAAAAGTTTCCTGTGGTTCATAATAACAAAGGGTTGGAATAGAGACCCATTTGACGAAAAGGTCATTTTCTTCGCTGAAATCCAGCCCTTCCCCCTGAAATTTGATCCAAAGCGGTTCACTGATAATCAGATCAAATCGATGGCTTTTAAGATCTTCAATATATGGTTGAAAAAACTGTCCATTGTCCGCCATCGCTTCATCCATCATCCATTTTTTCTCATAGTCCGCAATTAAAGAGACCTTGGGGACCAGACCAAATGTCAGCATCTGCCTTTGATCCATAAAAAGAATCTCCCCATCTGCATGAGCAGCAACAGATTGTTGAATTTTCTCAACGGCGTCCATTGTCGTTTCCGCAGCAGGATACTTCTTCGGTTCAATATGCATGGCATCCTGAAAAACGGGAAGTAATATTGCTGCGATAACGAATAGACTAATCCATTTTTCTGCACGAATATTCTCTGCCAGCCAGCGTCCCATGCCGGCTTCCCATGCCAAAGCAGCGATGATCAATAATCCGAGCAGGAACATGTCCAGATTATGCAAGTTGGACCCACCACCAATTTTGACGGATATCAGGATTCCAACGCCCAAAAAGGCACTTTGTCCGATAATCAACAATAAGCGCTGCCACGTATCCAAATTCCATTTTTTCTGGATTGTCCAAACGATCAGGATAATTGTCAGCGGTAAAATTGCCATCAGCAAACCGAGCATAATTCCCGGTTGATACGTTTCATTCGGCCAAAGACGGTTCCATAACAATGGCTGCCGTGTCAAAAAATATTGAAACCATTCCGGAGAAAGCATCGCGGGAGCATTTCCTGCAGCAGTTTGAGATACCGCTTCAATAGAATCCTGAGATCCTTGCGCAATTATCGTCCCGAATTCTGCAATTTTATGCAGAAAGTTCATGACAGAATCTTTCTTCAAAAAACAAACGGCGCCTGACAAACCGGCGAAACCCACCAGAACCGATCGGAGCCAACGTTTCCCGGGGCGAAGATCATAAGATCGCCGCTGCTCAATAAACGCCAACATAACCGCAAAAGCTGCCGGCGCCGCCACCCAGGTGGATCGCGACATTACGGCATAATATCCTGCAAGAAATGTCAACAAAATGGCAGGAACAGCCGAAAATCCTCTGCCGATTGCCACCAGAACAGCAGCAAGAATAAGGGGTGTATAGATCGGACCTTGTATTAAGAATAACATCGCCCATAAACCGGCGGCAAAATGGTACTTCTGATTTAGTCCTTCTGTTTTTCTAAGCAGAATCCATCCCAGTAAAGCATAAGGCAGGGTGAATAAAAAATCATTCCACCCGCGCATCATTGCGATGGACACACGCGGCAATAAGAAAATAACTCCCCATAAACTTTGTCTGCCGACATCAATATAGGCAGGAATGGTCTGATCCTGAGGCCAATCATACAACTTTTTTCCGAAGAGAACAGAATAATCCCACATCCGGTTTCCTTCCGACCATCCGACACTAAATGGATAATTATTCACATCGCGAAATTGGCTGCATAACGCAAACAGAACGCTGAAACATAGACTGGCTGAGACCAATGCTCCCATTGTAACGCGATTCTCATGCGAAAGCACCCATGCACTGAGAATAATCGCAGAAACATACAGAAAGATTCGAATCGGTTGGGCATGATACGGTTCATTCCATCGATGAAAGATAAACAGATAAATGGGAAGAAAACAGATCACACTTGCAGCAATTCGCCGAAAGAGAATGGATTTGGACTTCAACAGGAAAATTGACTGAAGCAACGTCGGTTTCCACAGGAGTATCCCGAAAAAAACAAGCATAAAGACTGTGACAAATACGATAAATAAAAAAGAAACAACAATACTTCCTTTTTGGAGAAATTCAACATAACGTTCGTATATTGAAATACAGCTTTTTGCTGTCATGATTAACAGAATCAAACTGAAAAAAATTTTTCTTATTAAATCTTTTCTTTGCCTCATAATTACCCGGATTTCTTCGACCTGTTTTTCCATTGCAAATAAAATTTTTAGAAATCAATTATCATCAACAAAGATTATATTCAATTTATTGTTTTTCATTTCAGCAATTCGATAATCGGAAGGATAAATAGTTGTTGCGTTGTCTTTGCGCGTCCGCGCAAAGACAACGCAACAACTATTATTATCTCTTTTTTCAACAGTTTGAATAAAATAAAAAAAGAATTAGGAAAAACTGATCGATGATAGAATATAGCCATTTATGGCAGGCAAAAAATTGCCAGCAGCAATTTGAAATTCGAATTGCTGGTTTATGTTGAAGGTGCAAAAAAGACAGGATAATTCGTTTTAATGACAGAAACAAAATCGAAAGTATTAATTTACACTGACGGAGCATGTAAAGGGAATCCAGGTCCGGGCGGATATGGCACGATTCTTTTATTTAACGAAAAGAAAAAAGAAATATCCGGCGGGGAACCTCATACAACCAATAACCGGATGGAATTGATGGCTGTCATTGAAGGATTACAGGCACTAAAAAGACCTTGCGAAGTCACATTGTACTCCGATTCCAAGTATCTCGTTGATATGGTGGAAGGGGGATATCTGAATCGCTGGAAAAAGAACAATTGGATGCGCAACAAGAAAGATCCGGTTAAAAATGTCGATTTATGGGAGAAAATTTTCCAGCTTCTGCAAGTTCATGATGTAAAAATGATCTGGGTGAAAGGACATGCAGAGAATCCCTGGAACAATCGGTGCGATGAACTTGCCGTTGCAGCTGCTGCAAAATTTCAGCAATAATCTCCTTCATCGCATGTTTCAAATCAAAAGAGACCGCTTTTCAAAACAACGATTTGAAATATAAAATAAAATCTTTGTTGATTGATTCGAAATGTAAATCCATATTCCGAATTGTTGGTTTTGTGAGATTTCCATATGCAAATGTTATACTTTTTAATATGCTGAATCAATCTTTTCTCTCGTTAGGTACGCCAGCTTTATCGGTTTCAGATATCAACCGGCAAATCAAAAATTTGCTGGAACGGGATCCAATTTTAGAAGACATTTGGGTTCGCGGCGAGATCTCCAACCTATCCATCCCCGTATCAGGACATGCTTACTTTACACTCAAAGATGCGAAAAGCAGTCTGAAATGTGTCATCTGGCGCAGTAATCTGACTGCAGCAGCGAATTCTGCTTTAAAAAACGGAAATGATGTAGAGGCGCATGGAAAAATCAGCGTATATGAACGGGATGGAATTTATCAGCTATATGCTGATGAAATCCGTACAGCAGGACTGGGCAAATTATTTGAAGAGTTTCTGCGTTTAAAAGATAAACTGGAAAAAGAAGGCTTATTTGACGCAGAACGTAAAATAAAAATCCCGGAAATTCCGCAGACCATCGGTATTGTGACATCGCTCACCGGCGCCGCTCTGCAGGATATGTTGAACACAATCCAAAAGCGCTGGCCGATTGCGTCGATACTCCTGTCGCCGGCTGCAGTTCAGGGTGTTGAAGCGCCTGCAGCATTATTCAATGCTTTCGAGAGACTGGAAAAAGAACATCCCGACGTAATCATCATCGGCCGGGGCGGCGGCTCCATCGAGGATCTGTGGGCATTTAATGATGAATTCCTTGTCCGCAGAATTGCGGAAAGTCCTGTTCCGGTCATCAGTGGTATCGGGCATGAGACAGATTTTACACTGGTTGATTTTGTAGCTGACTTAAGAGCGCCGACACCAACCGGCGCTGCAGTAGCAGCGACACCGGATATTCAGGAAATTCGCGGATATCTGGATGCATTGAGCATGCAGTTAACTAACTGTATGCGGGATAAAATTCAAACCAATCGGAGCGATCTTCAGCTTTTAGCCCACAGACTGGAACTCCGCGCACCATTTCGCCAGATTCAGCAGGAAAAACAATCAGTCGATCAATTGCAGATCCGATTGATGCAATGCCTGAATCATATCCTGCAGCAGGAAAGGCTGCGTTTATCAGCAATAGATCAACGCCTTGCGGCTGTAAATCCGGAATCTGTCCTAAAAAGAGGGTATGCATTGATAGAAAAAAAAGGAAAAGGTCTGGTTACTTCCGCTGCTGAATTGATGCCGCAGGATTCTGTACGAATTCTGATGGCGGATGGAAATGTTGAAGCAACCATTCAATGACAATAAAGGCAGAAAAATGACGAAAAAAGAAGACGATATCATTTCTTTTGAAGAAGCTTTTTCAAAGCTTCAGAAAATTGTAGAAAAACTTGAAAATGAGACGGTTAATCTTGAACAGGCGTTAACGCTGTTTAAAGAAGGAAGAGATCTGTTGAAGATTTGCGATCAACATCTTAATACCGCTGAAAACAAAATCCGAACCATCGATGAAATGAACCAGGATCAAGGCAATGCTTCTTGAATTACTTCATAATCCGGCATTGATCGCCGGTTTTTTTGCGATGTTAACAGCACAATTACTGAAACCTTTTTTTCATTATCTCATGAACCATAAATGGGACTGGTTCCTTTTACTTGACAGCGGAGGTATGCCCAGTTCTCATTCCTCGATGTCAACAGCAACAGCGGTAGCAATTGGATTAACAGAGGGTTTTAATACTTCAACTTTTGCAGTCGCGCTGGTAATTACAATCATCGTGACCTATGATGCGGCAAATGTGCGATGGCAATCCGGATTGCATGCGCAGCGTATTAACCAATTAATTCGTGATGTTTTTAATCGCCAGCAGATTAATGAAGAATTGCTCAAAGAAGTAATCGGACATACACCACGTCAAGTATACGCAGGCGTATTCTGGGGAATTATTGTTGCTTTCATTGTAGTGAGACTGATGGTATGAGAAAGTATTCAAACAGGCAGCAAAAGAAAAAAAGATACGCTTTGTCCACACTCATTGCGGGCGTTATATTCCTGATGATTGTTTTTGGTATTTTGCTGGTTTTTACCGCGAATGGCAAAATCCGGCGTGTACATGCAGATGAAACTTCGACGATTTCTGCTCAGCAGACCCGCATGCAATCCATGCTGGATCAGGTTGTGGCACAAGCCGATCACACTCCTGCTGCGACAGCGCTGCCCGAGATCCAGCCAACTCCAACCGCAATTCCGGAGACCGTTGCATCGATTGTTGCACTTGATCCGGCAGATTGGAAGAATTGGCCAATTTTACCGCAGACAATCAGTCAAAAAATGATTGATATATACCGGACCGGTTTAGAAAAAGGGAATAATCCAGCCGCATTCAGCAAGGTTGGTGATTCCAACAGCGTCATGCCGTCATTTCTGTCCTGTTTTGATTACGGTGAAAAAGGATACGCTATCGGTTCTTATACATCATTGGAAGAGACCATCCAGCAATTTCAATGGTCGTTTTCTCGTGAATCCCGTGCTACAAAAAATGGAGCGACAGCGCTTGATCTGGACGGATATCACTGGTATGAGGACGACATCTGCTGGCCGTATGAATCGGCAACAACCTGTGAATATAGACTCTGGACACCATCGATCGCATTCATTGCCCTTGGAACCAACGACGCTTTTATGCGCATCGACATTTTCGAATCCCATCTGCGCTCTTTGATTCAGAAAACATTAGATCGTTTTATCGTTCCAATCCTGGTGACCAAAGCTGACAATTTAGAGGGAGATGACAGTTTTAACAGCGTGATCGCCCGTTTGTCAATAGAATATGAGGTTCCATGCTGGAATCTTTGGCGAGCGATGGATTCCCTCCCCAATCATGGATTAAGAGAAGGAGATGTTCATCCGACATTCAATCAAACATCGCTATGTAATTTTTCCGGCTCTGATCTCCAAAATTACGGTTGGACTGTCCGTAATTTGACTGCTCTTCAAGCTCTAGACCGCGTTTGGCATCTACTGAATCCCTGAATCAGCGTTGGTTTTCACGATAGTATCGATCAACTTAGCCTTGCTCGATCTTTCGCATGTACTATGCAGTTATGGATTAAAAATAAGGGAAGTATTGCTTATTGTTGTGCTTTTTTTGGCTTGAAACTTAAAAACGACACAACAATAAGCAATTCATTTTTTTATATGGTTTGATCAAATTTTGAGTTACTGAATACAACCGACGTACCCTGAGCGCCTTCAGTTATAAAGATATTCGGTTTGATACCCGTTCTCTTTTCATAGATTTCGGATATTTGCATTTGGAAATGGTCTGCTTTATCAGCTGCCACCAGTGCTATGGCACACCCCCCAAAACCGCCGCCAGTCATTCGGGCGCCAAAACAGCCATCCAGTTTTTGTGATTCCAGCGCCATGATGTCCAATTCTTCACAGGATACTTCAAAATCGTGTTGAAGACTTGCATGACTTTCATTCATCAGCCATCCAAGTCGTTTTGGATCGTTCGCTTCCATACATTTCGCTGCTTCAAGCGTCCGCAAATTTTCACTTAGAACGTGTTGACAACGCCGCATGACAACTTCCGACAATTGATTTTTTCTGTCAGCAAATTCATCCATGGACACATCACGAAGTACTTGCCGCTTAAAGAATTTTGCACCTTCCATACATTGTTCTCGCCGTTCGTTATATGCGGAAGAAATCAGAGAATGCTTTACCATGGTATCCATGACAACGATAACCGTTCCTCTTGGCAGCATATACGAAGAAAGGTCTAAAGAACGACAGTCAATTAAAACCGCTTTCCCGGCTTCGCCGCATCCGGATATAAGCTGATCCATAATTCCGCAATTCATGCCTACCCATTGATTTTCAGTTTTTTGAGCCAGTAAAGCCATTTTCTTAGGGTCCCATGAATAACCGCCCAGCAAAGAAAATGCTCGTGCGACAACCATTTCCAATGCTGCGGAAGAAGACAGTCCCGCACCAATCGGTAAATCGCCCATTAACAATCCGTCCCAGCCTGTCAGCTTATATCCATTTTGGGACAATGTATAAGCAATCCCCTGAGGATATCGAATCCAGCCATCACTTTTCTGTGAAAAATCAGCAAGTGAAAAAATGCCGTCGGTTTCCAAATTTACGGAATGCAGTTTGACTTCTGGCTTTTCGTTTGCTCGGATAGCCAGCCATTGCGCATATTTAATCGCCAGTGGAAATACAAACCCGTCATTATAATCGGTGTGTTCACCAATCAGATTAACCCTCCCGGGAGAACGGAGAACAAAATCCGGTTCACAATGATAAACTTTTTGGAATGCAGCAATGACATTTTCAAGCATAAGGGTATCCTTTCACTTAAGAAATCGTTTCACAAAACAGTATTTTTAGCGCTTACTTTTTCAAGACAATTCTACAGTAATTTTTCTATTTCATGTCGTTTTCCCCAATCTTGTCTGCGATTCATAAAAGGAGAGCGTTAAATGGTTTGCTCTTTTTTTTTACACTCCGTCAGTTTTGCGGTTTCAGTAAAACTGTCAGAAGAGCACTGAATTCTTTTCATATTTCAAATTATTGAGATGACAAGTTCAAGGTTTCCGGTAGAATTGTAAGGATGACAGAAAACAAACTGGCGATTGATTTTGGAAACTCGAACACCGTCCTGGCGCTATGGAACGAAGCGTTACAGACCGCAGAAACCATCTCCCTACCGGAATTCAGCGATGGCTCTGATTTTTTGATTCCATCTCTGATTCATTATGAATCCGATGGGAATCAGCTCATTGGCAATCAAATCATCTCCCGTAATTTGCTTTCCTCTCCGCACACATTTCGGTGGATGAAACGATACATCAGTTTACGCAGTCCATATCAAATTCAAATTGGTAACATGAGAATCAATGCGCAACAAGCAGCCGAAGATTTTTTGAATGCGCTGAAACTTGCAGCAACAGATACATATACCTTCCAATCTGATGAAATTACACTAAGCGTTCCCATCGAGTCCTTTGAGTATTATCAAAATTGGTTAATGTCCTTAACCGATCGACATCACGCAGAAAGAATTCGTATCGTAGATGAGGCATCTGCAGCTGCTGCGGGTTATGGAGAAAAAGTTCATCCCGGGGAAGTTTTCCTCTTGTTTGATTTCGGTGGCAGTACAATGCAGACAGCTATCACTATAGCTGAGGAATCCGAGGGATCAGGTAATCGATTTTGCAGAATTCTGGGCAAAGCGGGATGCAGCATCGGTGGAGCTGTCATCGATCGATGGATTTACGAAGAAGTTTGTAGAGAAAACGGATTATCTCCGCATCAACCTGAAGTGATACAAAACAGTTGCACTCTATTAAGCCTGTGTGAAAAAGTGAAACAGCAATTATCCGCACAAGAGTCTGTTGAATATGCATTCACTCTTTCCAATAAGAGGACGATAACCAACCTGTTTACAAGGAAAAAGCTGGAAAATATACTGTCGGAGAACCAGCTTGTTGAATCGGTTCATCGACTCGTCAAGGATGCAGTGATGCAAGCGGCAGATCACGGTTATCCGGTTGAATCAATCAAGAAAGTCATTCCGGTTGGTGGAAGTTGTCTGATTCGAATGATCCAAAAAACACTGATTGATCAATTTGGAATAGAAAAAATGGCTTTTGGAGAGCCCATGGGAGCTGTAGCCCGCGGAGCGGCCTGTTTTGCCGGAGGTCTGGAGATTTTTGATTTTATTCAACATGAATACGCAGTTCGCTACCGGAATCCCGCCAATGGAGCGTACGCGTTTCACACGATCATCAAGCGACGTACTCGCTATCCAACATTGGAACCCATATCAACACTGACCATCAAAGCAGCCTTCGATCAGCAATCTTTGCTCGGCTTGGCAATTTACGAAATCAGCAGCCAGTCCTCATTCCCATCTGGTCACTTTGAAATCATGTTCAACGAAAATGGTGAAGTCCGGATTTTTCCGACAGAACAAGAAGAAAATGATTCCCACTTATTTTATTGGATGAATGAACAAACCCCTTCATTTCTGGTTGCCAATCCACCTGCTGCAAAGGGAGAAGCACGTTTTTCAGTTGAGTTTGAAATCGACAGCAATAAGATGCTGCTGATTTCTGCTTTCGATTTGAAAAACGGCGAGAAAGTATTTTCGCGATTTCCAGTGATCAGACTCACCTGATTTGCAACGATTCGAATTATGAGAGGGATTATTTATTATTGTGTTGTTTTTCCGCTGAGAGCAAAAACAACACAACCACAAGTTTTCGTCCCTTACTCAAAAAACAAGTTTTTATTACGAATCGTTAATCGAATTGTGCCCGTCAGAAAACGGATATAATCGATTGAAGAGGAAATTACACTGAAGCAATAAAAAGCGGGCTTTAGGCAAGAACAGGTGAATCATGATCAATTTAGAAGAAATCGAAGTTATCATCGGGGAAAATGGAAAGATCCAGATTCATGTACGCGGCATCCCTGGAAGAACCTGCCTTGATTCGACAGCTGGATTAGAAGCCCTTTTAGGAGATAATATTGCCAGTCGGGAAATGACGCCCGAGTTTTTTGATCAGCCGATTGCAATGAACATTCTAAAAAAGGAAAATGTGAAAATCGTTCGAAAATAGATGGATTTGAAGCTGAATTACTTTCTGAAGAGAAGCAGCGCGAACGGGCCAGGAATTCGGGCAGTTATCTGGACGCAAGGTTGTCTGCAAAATTGTCCGGGATGCTGTAATCCGCAAACCCATCCGATGCACCAAGGTTATCGGATGTCAGTGACTAAACTTATGCAAGAAATTATGAGACTTGGCAGCGATATTGAAGGCATTACCATCAGCGGCGGTGAACCTTTCCTTCAGGCAGAGGCACTAAACTGTCTGCTTCTTGAAATCAAACAAACAACCTTGCTGTCGGTACTCATTTTCAGTGGTTACGAGAAAACGCTGCTTGATACGGTACCTCTGTATCGCGCATGCCTGAAAAATACTGATGTGTTGATCAGCGGCCCCTATCAAAAGGATGTGCAACCTGATTACAATCAGTTTTGTGCATCAGGCAATCAGAAACTTTTCTTATTAAGCAGCCGTTATCAGAAAGAAGATTTTAATAATCTTATGACCAATGAGATATTTATCCAGGAAAATGGAACCATCATCATGAGCGGATTAGGCAGGATTGAGGGAATTCAATGATACAACAGATCTTTTTATATATTCTTATATTTATCATTTCAGCCTATTTATTATATAAAATTATTGAGAAACACCTGATTAGCGCTTACTATTATCAAAAAGTTGATCATTTTCGAAAATTTCCGATTCAACCCGGGGATATTGTCTTTTTGGGAGACAGCATTACAGATTTCGGCCCTTGGGAAGAAATCTTTCCGGAATATCCGGTAAAAAATCGCGGCATCAGCGCTGATACAGTCAAAGGCGTTTACAAGCGCATAGATCAGATTATTGAGGGAAAGCCGTCAATCGTTTTCTTGCTGATCGGGACGAACGATTTAGGTTTCTGGCTCTCTCACAACGACCGATTTATTATAAAATACTATCGGATGATTCTTCAGGAATTTCGCGAGAAAACTCCACTGACAAAAGTATACATTCAGTCGATTTTTCCGCGGCACAAGAGTTTTTCCAAACGTATTATCCGCCTCAATAAAAACCTGGAAGAACTTGCAAGTTCCTATGGATATGAATTTATTGATCTGTTCTCACACCTGGCTAACGAACAGGGTGCGTTGAAAGACCAGCTTTCGAATGATCATCTCCACCTCATGGCCGAAGGGTACCAGATTTGGACTGACGTCATCCGGCCATTTTTTCCAAATAAACAATGAGAGAAAATTAGTTATTTAGTAGCTTTTGCACAGAACACAAGAACAACACAATAACAAGTTTTATCAATTGATTCGAAATGTTTTTTGATATTTCGCATCGCTGCTTAAAAGCTGTTTTTTTGTATGTGATAAAATTGCTATTATTCGCGATTCAGCCCGATGGTTTTGGGAGAAAGAAAGCATCATGAACATAAATAAAAGAATGAACCGACTCTTTACGATGTTGATTTTTGCTGCATTGCTGTTCTCAGGCTGCAGAAATATTCCGCATGATCCAACAAAAACGCCGACGATGAGTGAAGCAGAGATGATGCAGGCGGCACAAGAAACCGCATCCGTAATCCTTGCGATGACTCAAACCCAGGATGCAATCCTCCACCCGTCCGCAACACCGCTACCTACCGACACTCCCACACCGGCATTTACTGCTACCAGTGCGCTGCCTGCAATTCCGCCAACAGCCACCAAAGAAACTTTACCCTATTATTCAGTAGGGAATAAGAGCTGCTATGTCCAGCAAAAGGGCGGTGGCGTGCAATCCGCCTATGTTCCATTTGACCAACTCTATCTGGAAGTATGTTATGAAAACCAGGGCTCCGGAACATGGAACCAGAACTTTTCCTGTAAAGTGATAGTAAATGATGGTGGTTCCACCTCTCCGCAATCGGTTCTGCTTGGAAAAACGGTATCTAACGGGCAGAAGGCTTGTTTCAGCTTCAACCAGAATATGGCAGGTCACGAATTAGGCAGTCATTACTCACAATTTGCGCTGACCGATGATAGCGGAAATATCCTCACTAACGGATATCAAAGCTGCTATTGGACAGTTCAGTAATTTTTTACGTGGAGTTTTATGAAAAAGAATATTTTTTTCATCGGTGTTATCATAACCGCTTTGACAGTCGCTATGGCATTGGCGGCAACCCCAAAACCTCAATTGACAATGGATGAACAAAATCTGATTGTCGATTCCGTGATCCAAACCATTAACCCGCAAGGAATGATGGATTCCATTGTTGCAACTGTTGAGGCTCGGGTATTATCACAATTGGGCAATCCATCGAATGCTGCAGCCAGTTCACCAATACCACCCACAACAGCTCCAACTGCGACGGTTGCATCAGCCACTGCCATCGCATCTCCCACTGTTGCAGCGCCCACCAAGACCGCGATAAAAACCGGAGAAACCAATCCCGATGGCAGTTATAAAGGTGTGCATGCAAAATTTGTCAACTCCTACGCTTACACGGTAGGTGGTGATCAAGGGGAACTCAAGACGTTTGAGACAGAATATACTCCAAATGTCCTCTTCAATATCGATGTGGTGTTCGAAAATGACGGGGATACCGTCTGGCCGGCTTTGATCGAAATGCGCAATGTAGCAACATCGGGCACCTATACCGGTCATTCCCCTAACGTGATTGTCGATACAACCTACGAGCCTGTCGTTCCTGGTGGGAAACGGGCATTTTCGATTGCCGCACACGGTAGCGAAGACCTGGGATATCATACCTTTTACTTTCAACTATATGATGGTGTTTCAGGCAGCCTGATCGGAGGAGGCAGCGGTTCTTTCAGCTATCTGGCAAAATAATTTTATCTGTAAAAAATTCTGATTTGATACAGCAATTCAAAATATGGACTTGCTATTCAGATCAATCGGGTAAAACTTGTTGGTATGAAGTTTTTGAATCAAAAAAAGATGTCCGAAGCAATTTTCGGACATCTTTTTTTTCTAAATTCCTTGATCCGCAAACCCTGCATGAATACCTCGAATATGAAATCAATGGAGATTTCCAGCGTGCTGATTTTGAAACAATTATTGTTTCCCGAAGCTTGAATTACAGCTTTTTCGACGCTTAACAATAGTTCTATCCTGTATAATAATATCTAATATACTTGCTATTTTAATTAGTATTGCAAGCTTTTTTATAATTATTATCAGTTGCTTTATGAACAGATTTATGGAATTCATCCATTATCATTTTCCTAAATTCGCTGCGGGAATCTATTGTTTGGCTATATTCCTGTCGTTTGGAAGTAAAACTTGCGCACATTCCATCACACAACAGGAAACCGTCTGGCAATTAGCGTTTTGGGCGAATCAGGAACCTGCATGTAACATCACTGTGAAAGGAGATGGAATCCCTTCATCTTTTGAGATTGAAGCGGCATGCGGGAAAGAAATTGCGAATTTATGGTACACCACACCGGCTTGCAGCCATCCGTTTTTTCGTTCTGAAAATGTAAATGATTGCAGCGGCCTTTTTCTTAGAAAGATCTGGCAGAAACAGGTCTCAGACCCGGATCAACAGAACATGCTTGAAACGAAGGATCCCCTTTTCTTCATTCGCGGTTGTGAACCTTCCGACCGCTGTAACCAACTTCCGGTTGTGATTTTCCAAAACAAATCATCGGACCGTAATGACCCATCATCCACCGTTCGTATCAAAATTGGTACTTTTGAAGGTGAATGTGCTGAAGATGATTGTCAGATGGAACTGCCAATCACCAGTGAAGAAGGGCAATGGGTGGAATTCTGGTCACTTTCTCCGGATGGAATACAAGGAGTCCATGACCGTTTTAAATATCGGGCTGCGATTGTTTCAAATTCAAGCAGTCCGATATACCAATTTGATTTGATCAGTACAGCATATCCGGAAGCAGCTCCCTTCTGTTCGGATATCTGGCAAGTCTTTCCTCAGCTTAACCTGCAAAATCAAAAGATCTATGAAGCGCCATTCTCATCTGATTTTCTTACAACCACCTTTCATCTGAGCATTTTAGCTGGAAAGATTATTACGCATGGATTGGTGGATACCAGTCATTGCAATAATTATGGCCTCATGAGCGATGGATCTGCAAATGGATGCGGCGAGAAAGTAAGTGCTGACATGATCTTTACGATGCAGAATCAATATAACGATTTGCTCTTTGAATCAGGAATTCGGAATCATGTTCCACCGCGCATCATCAAGGGTATGATTGCGCAGGAATCACAATTCTGGCCGTATTCGGAAATTGATAACGAATACGGACTGGGGATGATCACGGAGAATGGTATTGACCTCCTGCTGCGCTGGAATACGCCCTATTATATGAAGCTCTGCAAAGCTGTTTTTCCACAAAAAGCCGATCGATGTGAGATCCAATATTCAGAGCTTCCAGCAATGGAACAACAACTATTGCGCGGTAGTGCTCTGCAAAAAATTGGAACGTATGAAGAAATCGATCTGCTTGGTGCTGTGATTCGAGCGAGCGCAGCACAAGTCAACCAGATCATCCAAAATATTACTGGATCAGATTGCGAACACACTGCATCCTACGAAGATTTATGGAAATTTACAATAGCCAATTATTATTCAGGCAGCGGCTGTATCCAGAATGCCATGCGGATCACAGCAGCTTATCAATATGCATTATCCTGGGATCACGTCCAGAATTTTCTCAGCGGCATTTGCAATCATGCAAAAGCATATGTGGAGAATGTGTATGTTTTTGGTAATTTATAAATAAAATCGGCAATTCCAAATGTGGAAAAGATGATTGGAGTTTGTTCCTTTAGGATAAATCATCTTTTATCCCCATGCATATTAAGGCTTTTTTTCTCTAATACTTAAGATTGCTTCGTCGGGCTGGCGCCCTCCTCGCAATGACAATTTGCCATGTGCGTTCCCCTGAGCATCTCGAATTAGTTACTTGAAATCACCAAATTCGAGCGTAAAATTGGGCTTTTTTTCAATAAGTGAGAAACTCAGGAGAGCTCTACAGCTTTGAATCCTCGTATTGCGAGCCACACAGGAGCAAAGTTAGTCATGACAAATGCTGCGAAGCAATCGACTACCACATGCGTATTAAAAAGAGCTGATTAGAAATCAGCTCTTTTTGCATTGCATAAGAAATAGATATATTATTTCGACGATTTTGTTTTGGAAAGAATATCGGAAGCGACAGCAAAAATCACGACCAGACCTTTGACGATCTGTTGGACATCCGAAGAAATTCCCATCAATGACATACCATTATTCAGAATACCCATGATTAAACCGCCAACCAGCGCTCCCATGATCGTTCCGATACCGCCTGATGCGGATGCACCACCCAGGTAGCATGAAGCAATCGCATCCATTTCGAAGTTCTGGCCTGCCAGAGGACTGGCTGAATTTAAGCGTGAAGAAAAAACGATACCCGCAACAGCACTCATGAAAGCCATGTTGACAAAAATTCCGTATCGAACGTTGCGGACTTTGATACCGGAGAGTTCAGCTGCCCTGGCATTACCCCCAAGCGCGTAAATGTGACGGCCGATTGTTGTATTGTTCAATATGAAGGTGTAAAAAATTGCAAGAACGCCCACAATGACCAGAACAAAAGGAATACCCTTATATAAAGCAAGTCGCCAGGAAACCAACAGAATTGCCGCTGAAATCAAAGCTACTTTGAATAATATCGTCCCGATTCCAGAAGCTTGGAATCCATATTTCAATTTTTGTCGGCGTGTACGCAGTTCGCCAAGCAATACCAGAAAACAAAGAATGGCAGCTATTACCATCGTTGTAATATTAAGTTTACTTTCCTTCCCAAGAATCTGCGAAATATAATCGGGTATATATCCGGAGGAGATTTGGACATAGGAATTTGGCAGCGGAGCTAATGTTTTACCCTGCAGTAAAACCAGTGTTATACCACGGAAGATCAGCATACCGCCTAATGTGGCAATAAACGGCGGCAAATTGACAATCGCAATCCAGAATCCCTGCCAAATACCGATAATCAAACCGCACAGAAGACAAACGATTAAAGCAAGCCAGACCGGTTGTCCCCAGCGATACATCATGATGCCTGCAATGGATCCGATAACTGCAACGACAGAACCGACAGAGAGGTCAATGGTGCCAATTAAAATCGGAAGTAGCATACCAATTGCCAAAACCAGGACATAACCATTCTGCATGATAATGTTATATACATTCATCGGTTTGACAAATTTTCCACCGGTAGTTGCATAAAAGAATAACACCAGGACCACCATAACGATGATCATTCCATACTGTCGGATGTTTGCTTTGAATGATTTATTAATCTGTTCCATGTTCTGACCTCTCTCTGGTATCCGTTAATATTTTCTCCATAATATTTTCCTGCGAAATTTCATCACCTGTTAATTCTGCAATTATGTGACCTTCATTCAGTACAAAAATCCGATCACACATACCGAGCAATTCTGGCATTTCAGAAGAAATAAAAATTACCGCTTTCCCTTCTTCAACAAGTTTGTTCATAAAGCTGTAAATCTCATATTTCGAACCGACATCGATACCTCTCGTCGGCTCATCCAGGATTAATACATCCGGATTTGCAAACAAACCGCGGCTGAGCATAACTTTTTGTTGATTTCCGCCGGAGAGTGTTCCCGCTGTCTGCCAGATACCGGTCGATCGAATTGCCAGTCGGTCACGGTATTCTTCCGCCACTTTAATCTCTTCATTCTGATTGATTACGCGACCGTTGCTGATTGTCTGAAGGTTTGCAATTGTAATATTATGTCGAATATCATCAATCGCATTTAATCCGGAACCTTTCCTGTCTTCAGTCAAGTACATGATTCCCTTGGAAATCGCATCCGAAATATCGCCCAACACAATTTCTTGTCCGTTTTTTATGATCGTACCAGAAATATTTTTCCCGTAAGCCTTGCCAAAAACGCTCATTGCCAATTCCGTACGGCCTGAACCCATCAATCCAGCGAAACCGACTATTTCACCTTTCCGTACATTGAAATTCGCATTCTCAATGATTTTCTTTCCTTCAAAAAGCGGATGTTCTACATTCCAGTTTTTTACTTCGAAACAGACTTCACCGATTTTCGGAACGCGTTTCGGATAACGATCTTTCATTTCCCGGCCAACCATCCCTTTAATAACGCGAGCTTGCGTGAATTCGTCAATGCCTTTATAAAGTGTTTCAATCGTTGTACCGTCACGAATAATCGTAATCGCATCAGCAATTTTCTCCACTTCATTCAGTTTGTGAGAAATAATGATGCAGGTAACACCTTTTTCTTTCAAACCGCGAATGAGTTCCAGCAAATGCTCGCTGTCCTGATCGTTCAAGGATGCAGTCGGCTCATCCAGAATGAGGAGGCGCACATTTTTTGCCATCGCTTTGGCAATCTCAACCATTTGTTGTTTGCCGACACCGATATCCTTAATCAGTGTTTCTGGATTTTCATCCAATCCAACACGATTTAACATCTCAATCGCTTTATTGTGGCATTCATTCCAATCGATAACTTTCAACAGCCCCACTTTTCTTGCTGTTTCATTTCCGAGAAACATGTTTTCAGCGATAGACAGATACGGGATTAAGCCTAATTCCTGATGGATAATGACGATTCCAACTTTCTCACTATCGCTCAGACTGTGAAATTCACATTCCTTTCCATCATAGATAATCTTTCCCTCATAGGTTCCGTATCCATACCAGCCGCTTAAAATGTTCATCAGCGTTGATTTGCCGGCACCATTTTCGCCAACCAATGCATGAACTTCGCCTTCTCGAACCTGTAAATTGACATTATCGAGTGCGCGGACACCAGGGAAATCCTTAATGATCGATTGCATTTCCAGAAGTATCTTTTCCATTAAGCTTTTCTCCTTCACATTTATGGAATAACCTGATATGGGTCAGGTTGTTTTTTTTAGATTTATCAGGCTGAAATGATGATTGCAAAGGGATAAATTATTAAATGATTTCGGTCGCTTCGATGCTATAGTCTGCAATTAATATTTCAACTTGTAAAAATAAAATTCAGTAATTCGAATTATAAGATAGGATTCTTTGTTGTTGTTATGTTTTTGAGCGTAGCTCAAAAACATAACAACAACAATTTTTTCCCGATTGAATCAATCAGCAAATCTATATTTAGAAACGCTGAACAAAAACTGCATCAAGTGATCAAGTATAAATTGAAGGCAGTATGGCTACCCACACTGCCTTCGTATCGATTCTAAATTACTCGATTATTTCGCGGCTTCTGCTGCTTCCGTAATCTTTGCATAAGCTTCTGGATTGGTTTCTTTGCTATAGTAGCCAGAGTCAAGCAGAATTTCTTTGTAGTTATCTACATTCGAGAATACTGGATCGCACAGGAAGGAAGGAACAACTTTGACGCCGTTGTCATAATCTTCGGTATTATTGACTTCAACTTCAGCGCCGGAAAGAATCTGACCAACCATTGTAACAGTGCGTGCTGCCAGTGTGCGGGTATCTTTGAAAACGCACATGGACTGTAAACCTTTGATAATGTTGACGGTATTCGGGATATCGCAGTCCTGACCAGTGATGATCGGCCAATTTTCTTTTGTGAAACCGGCAGCGGTCAGGGAGTTTGCAATACCAAGGGCTAAGGAGTCATTCGGGGAAAGAACGACATCCAATTTTGTTCCGCTGGTATACCAACCGTTAATCAGAGTATCCATACGAGCCTGGGCATCATCAGTACCCCAGCCAAGAATCGCGACGGTTTCGAAATCTTTCTGACCGGAAGGATTGACAAGTTTTCCTGCGTCAATATATGGTTGCAGCACATCAATTGCACCCTGATAGAACAAGTGGGCGTTGTTGTCGTCCGGTGATCCACCGAAATATTCGATGTTGAACGGGCCGGCAGCATTGTCGAGATCAAGGGCTTCTTTAATGAATGTACCCTGGATTGTACCTACTTTGTAGTTGTCAAAGGAGGTATAGTAATCAACATATTCGGTTCCAGTGATCAGACGATCATATGCGATTGTCTTAATCCCGTTTTCTGTTGCGGTTTTCAGAACATCACCCAATGCGCCGCCGTCGATCGATGCAATAACCAACACGTCACAGCCTTCTGTAATCATGTTTTCAATTTGTGAAATCTGCATCGCAACATCATTGTTTGCGTATTGAAGATCAACTTTATAGCCTGCTGCTTCCAGTTGAGCTTTCATGTTATCACCATCCTGATTCCAGCGCTGGAGACTGTTGGTAGGCATAGCTACACCAACTAATTCACCTTCTGCAAATACAGGGGCAAAAGACATAAGAACTGCTAATGCTAACAAAACAACAACTAACTTTTTCATTTATACCTCTCCTTTATTAATTTATTATCCCGGAAAAATCCGGCATAAATTAGACAGTATAGAATTGTAATATTATTCTGCATTTCGTATAGTACCAATCATCATGTTATATTTCTTAAATTTATACATATATTCATAGAAAAATAAGATAAAAGCGCTCGTTCAGGATCAATGACCAACACTGCTTTTTCCAAAAACATGATGATAAATCTATTGCAAATTGTTAAAGTCCAATTTTAACCGAAAATAATCAAATTTACCTTAATATCAAATGATTACAGCAATTCGAAATATGAGGTGGAGTACTGGTTGTTGTGATGTTTTTGCGCGAAGCGCAAAAACATCACAACAACCAATTTTTCCCGATTAATTCAAACAGCAATTCAGTATTTCCAATAACGAAAATATTACAAAGTCGTCAACTGATCAAATGAATCTTTCAAATCTGCGTACAGCTTTTGATATAACGGATACGCCCGATCATAATAATTCGAATTTTCTGCAATTGGATCCTGCACCACATCACTATGGATTAAAGCTTCGCAAGCCTCAGGCACTGAATGGAACAATCCCGCTCCAACACCAGCCAGAATAGCGACGCCCAAAGCAGGTCCTTCCTGCGTATCGACAGTTTTTACACGGCAATGATAATTGTCCGCCAGCATTTGCCGCCATAATGGGCTTTTACCACCGCCGCCGCAAGCCATCATCTCAGAAATCTCAACATTCATCTCACGCAGAATTCGGATGCTGTCCCGCAATGAATAGCTCACACCTTCCATGACCGCACGAATGAGATGTGGACGTCGATGCATACCGGACAAACCAAAGAATACACCCCGGCAATTCGGATCCAGGTGAGGCGTCCGTTCCCCATTCAAATATGGGAGATAAATCAGACGTTCCGATCCTAAGGCTACTTTTTCCGCTTCTGCACCCATTATGACATAGGGATCGACTCCCAGCTTTTCAGCCTCAGCCATTTCCGGAATACACACATTATCCCGCAGCCATTTGAGGGATAGCCCGGCAGCCTGATGGACACCCATAACATGCCAGGCTCCCGGAACCGCACAGCAGAATGTATGAACGCGTCCTTTCGGATCAATCGTGATACTGGAGGAATGCGCAAAAACCACACCGGAGGAACCGATTGTTGTAAAAGCAAGTCCATCCCGAACTACGCCGGTGCCGACTGCCGCAGCGGCATTATCACCTGCGCCACCAACAACCGGAGTACCAGGTTTCAATCCAGTTTCACCAGCAGCTTTATTCGTGAGGACGCCTGTAATTTCCGGAGATTCATAAACCTTACCGAGCAGTGATCGATCGATGTGCAGTTTTTGCAATACTTCTTCAGACCAGCAGCGGTTGGGCACATCGAGCAACTGCATACCAGATGCATCGGAGACTTCCGTTGCAAACTCGCCGGTAAGTCGATAGCGGATAAAATCTTTAGGCAGCAATATGTGAGCACATTGTTCATAAATCGCCGATTCGTTATTCCTGACCCAGAGGATTTTTGAAGCAGTAAAACCGGTAAGAGCGGGATTTGCAGTAATTTCGATCAGCCGTTTTGCTCCGACAGCTTCCGTAATCTGCTCGCATTCTTTCGCAGTTCTCTGATCACACCAGATAATTGACCGGCGTAAAACATTCCCATCCTTATCCAGCATGACCAGACCGTGCATTTGTCCGGAAATACCCAGGCCTTTAATTTCAGCAGGATTGACTTTGCTTTGATCAAGAACAGCTTTAATACTGTTTTTTGCAGCATTCCACCAATCTTCCGGTTCCTGTTCCGCCCAGCCATTATGTTCCTGATATAAAGGATATTCGAAGGTTACTGAACCGAAAATTTTTCCTGTTTCGTCAAACAGAACGGTCTTTGTCCCGGTTGTTCCAAGATCTACACCAATCAAATACGCCATAGGATTATCCGAATAATACTTGATTAATAACGCCCTCCAGGTATTCCTGTCGACCGCTCTGATTCGTTTTCACATCGCCTTGCTCAAGCGCATATTTTTCCAGTTCCTGAATTGTGACAGTGCCATCAACAATTTTCTTGCCGATTCCGCTCGAATAACTGGCGTATCGTTCTTCAACGAACTTGTCAATCCGACCATCTTTGATCAATTTGTCTGCAAAGCGCAGGCCCAACGCCATGGAATCCATCCCCATAATATGAGAAATGAAAACATCCTCCGGCTTGAAGGAAGCACGTCTCGCCTTGGAATCAAAATTCAAGCCACCGGTTGTGAATCCTCCGGCTTTAATAATTTCGTAAAGCGCCAGCGTTGTATCATAAACATCATTCGGGAATTGATCAGTATCCCAGCCTAACAGCAAATCGCCGGTATTGGCATCCACAGATCCGAAAAATCCTTCGGTTCTGGCAACGCGCAGCTCATGTTGAAATGTATGGGTTGCAAGTGTCCCATGATTTGCTTCCAGATTCAATTTCATATCCAGACCATATTTCCGCAGGAATCCAATGACAGTCGCCGCATCAAAATCATATTGATGTTTGGTTGGTTCCTTCGGTTTTGGTTCGATATAATAGGCTCCTTTGAAGCCGATGCTGCGGCCATATTCCGTTGTCAGTTTCAGGAAACGAGCCATATTATCAACTTCCAAACCCATATTGGTATTCAGCAGTGTGTCATAGCCTTCGCGTCCACCCCAAAATGTATATCCAGAGGCATTTAAACGAACAGAAACTTCAATTGCTTTCTTTGCCTGGGCTGCAGCATATGCAAATACGTCCGCGTTGCAGGACGTTCCAGCTCCGTGCATATATCGCGGATTATTGAACATATTAGCCGTTCCCCATAAAAGCTTTTTGTCATACTCTTTCATCAGGGATTCGAAGAGATCAACCATGACATCCAGATTCTTGTTCGACTCGCTGAGCGTTGTCCCTTCCGGAGCAATATCCCGATCATGAAAAGCAAAAAATTCAATACCCAGTTTGTCAATGATTTCAAAAAAAGCATAAGCCTTGGCTTTTGCTAAATCCATCGGATCAGTATTCCCAAAGGTCTTATCCGCTGTTGCAGCGCCAAACATGTCCGACCCTGCAGCACAGATTGTGTGCCAATAAGCAGCGGAGAATCTTAATTGATCCTTCATTTTCTTTCCGGCAATCACTTCTTCCGGATTGTAGAATTTATATGCCAGCGGATTGTCACTCGCGGCACCTTCGTATTTAATTTTTGGAATACTCGGAAAATATTCTTTCATGTGATCCCTTCCCAATTCATCGATTCGATTTCGAAAAAATTGTGCACGTGCACGTTATTGTAATCTTTAATTTTATAAATCTTCGCAATTTGGTCAATCCGTCTTATGTAACTATTATCCTATGACATTTTTACATCAATAATTAACGAAGGGTTTCTACAATTTAGTTCTCAGCTATGAGATAAAACTCGCAATTTTGTAAAATTTGTTCGATGCGCAAATACAACGCATCAGCGAGTGATTCTTCGTAAAGTTCGAATCACAGATAATAAGTCAAATGTTGTATCGGATTTTTACATTCAATTCGGTATAAATATGATCTGTCTTTGGTACCTGATTATTCATCAGCGCATCAAACAGGATTTTTATACTCTGATAACCCTGTTCGAACGGCTGCTGACAGATTGTGGATTGCACAATTCCATTTCGAATGCTTTCAATGACTACTGGCGTCATATCAAAAGTAAAGATTTTGAATTTTTTTTCCAAACCAAGTTCTCGAACTGCCCTTAATCCGCCGCTTGTTCCGCCGGCATTAAAACATAATGCATTCATCTCAGGGTGTTCCAGTAACATTTTCAAAGTTTTCTCATACGCAATTTCATCGTTATCTTCTGCTTCGATAATATCAACAATGCGGCTTTCCGGATATTCACTGGCTAAAACACTGCGGCATCCTTCAATACGTTTGCGGTGTCCTTCCAGATTATTGGTGCAGGCAATAACACCCAATAAGGCTTTGCCACCGGTAACAAATCCGATCATCCCGCCTAATGTTTCTCCACTCTTATAGTAATCGCATCCAATGTAAGCTAAATAATTCACATCAGCCAGATCCAGATTGAAACAAACGATTCGGATTCCCGCAGCAATTAATCCATTTAATTCATCTCGTATGGATGGATTGCTGACGGGAGTAATTGCCAGCGCATCCAGACCATCTTCAACCAGAGACCGGATCAAACTCAATTGCTGTTTGGGATCATAGCCCTTCATTTTTTTTACTACCACATTCACACCAAAATCGAAAATTTCCTGCTTTGCTGCATCAATTCCCGCCAGAACATCATCAAAAAAAGGGTTCCCTTCACTGTTAATGATGACGCCGATGACTGTGGGTTTCCGATGCGTTGCCAATGCTTTGGCAACGACATTGGGTCTGTATCCCATCGCATTTGCAATTTCCTTGACACGTTTGGCTACTTCTTTATTCACACCTGGGCGATCATTCAGTGCACGGTCCACAGTTCCGCGGGAGACATTTGCAATTCGGGCAATTTCTTTTATGGATCCAGGCATTTTTTCCTCTCCGTAACAAACCACGGCAATTTATTTAAAGAAAGACGCTAACCGTTGTTCAGATTCAGTAATTTAAAATATCGACTTGTTATTCGAATCAATCGGACAAAACTTTTTGTTGTGGTTTTTTTGTGCAAAGCATAAAAACTTCACAACAATCAAGACTCCTTTCGATATTTCGAATTGCTGGTTCTGATTTTTACAGATGAAATCAGAAAATGTTTTCTTTTAACAAGTATATATCGATTTTTGGTAATCGTGCACGTTCACAGCATTTCGAAATTTGAAAAGAACAATTTTTTTTCTTGATTGATTCGAAACGTTAATCCTTTTTTCGAACAGCCGGTGTTGGATTAAGAATATTGCGTTTTTATTACTCAGATATTATGATTTACTCCAAAAACGACATGCTATGGATTGAAAAATCAGAAAACAGGAGATATATGAAACGATCAGAAATCAATACCATCATTCGTGATGCAGAAAAATTTTTTGAAGAAAACCGCTTTTTTTTACCTAAATGGGCTGACTGGACATGGGAAGAATGGCAAAGAGCAGACAAAAATGAAATTCACGAAATTCTTGAAAAAGAATTAGGATGGGATGTTACAGATTTTGGGTTAAACCAATTCCATCAGAAAGGTCTTTTTCTGTTCACCATTCGCAACGGAAGTACTGAGGAGACCGGTTATGAGAAGCCCTATTGTGAAAAGATTATGATCATGGAGGATCAGCAGGTTTGTCTGTTCCATTTTCATTGGGATAAAGTGGAGGATATCATCAACCGTGGCGGTGGAAAACTCAAACTTCAATTTTATCAGGCAACCGAAAACGATGAATTTGACCGGGAATCTCCGATCACTGTCTACGTGGATGGAATTCGCACGGTTTTAAAAGCAGGCGGCATTCTTTCGCTGGATCCAGGAGAAAGCGTGACACTTCCGCAGAGACTGTATCACAGTTTCTGGGGTGAAGGTAAAGTTTTAGTAGGCGAAGTATCAAAAATCAACGATGATCACACGGATAATCGCTTTTACGAGTCAATTCCAAGATTTCCGCAAATTGAAGAGGACGAACCGATTTATCATCCGTTAATTGGAGATTATCGATGCATTCGATAGATAAAACAAAAAAGCCGCGATATGCGGCGATTGCTGCAGGATTAGTCTGTCTGGATATCATCCCGGGCATGCAAAATATTGAAGGTTCCGATTTTGACCGCCAATTTTTACCCGGGAAGTTGATTGAAACCGATGAAACCCTATTGAGTACTGGCGGTTCTGTCTCCAACACCGGATTGGCAATGCATCGGCTGGGTATCGATACAAAACTAATCTGCAGAATCGGCAACGACAGTTTCGCGGAAATTCTCAAGGATTTGTATCGAAAGATTGATGAACGGCTGTTGGATTCACTGATTGTTGATTCTGATCATATGACCGGCCATGCTTATGTGATCAATCCAAGGAATCAGGATCGCAGATTTTTTCATCATCCCGGATCCAGCGATTATTTTACAGCGAAGGATGTTGATGACGCACTTCTGAAATCCGCCGGCCTTTTCCATTTCGGATATCCTCCGATGATCCGGACAATGATTGCAGATGAGGGATCGGAACTGCTCGCACTTTATCAAAAAGTAAAAAACTATGGATTGACGACATCCATGGACATGTGCGTACCGGATCCTACCCGTTCATCCGGACAAGCGCCATGGAACAAAATTTTGCAAAAAACGCTCCCATATGTCGACCTTTTTCTTCCTAGCATTGAAGAAATTCTTTTCATGCTCGATCGCAGTCTTTATGAACGATTGGCAAGTACTGGTGATTTGATCAAACATGTGGATGACGTACTCTTGCGCGATTTGTCACAACAACTCTTGGAAATGGGATGTAAGGTTATACTTATTAAGATGGGATACCGGGGAGTCTACTTAAGGACTTCTGATACGAAACGGCTTTCAACCATGGGAGCATCTTGCCCTTCCGACCTTTCCAGTTGGGAGAATTTATCTGTAAAACAACCCTGCTTCGAAGTGGAAGTAAAAGGAACTTGCGGCTCTGGTGACACCTGTATCGCTGGATTCCTTTCAGCGCTTCTTCGCGATTTATCACCGGAAGAAACTTTAAAAATCGCAGCAGGTGCAGGTGCATGCTGTTGTGAACAACCGGATGCCTTCAGTGGCCTTTTATCGTGGGATAAATTATGCGACCGGATCAATTCAAACTGGAAAATAAAAACGGAGTTTTAAAGAATGGAAGAAAAACAAATTACAAGAAATAATCAGGAAATTTGTCCCAATTGTCTTGAACCCAACAACGACGATCTGGCTAACTGTGCTTTTTGCGGAATGCCGCTGCACGGAAATCCCGGGGTTGTCGAACTTCCTTCAGATCATGAGGACGGAAATACAAATTCAGAAATTTCATCGGATCCATCAGCTTCAATACAAGGAAGTGTGGAACCAGCGGATTCACCCAAAGGGAAGAGTAAAAAAGACGACAAGATCAACCGCGGATTCACCTATGCGATGCGCGGAATGGGACTTTATCTGGTTGTGTATTCGATAACTGAATTGCCAAGATCACTGAAACTCGAAAATCCCCAGGATCGAAAACTGGCAGCGTTCGGAGATATTATTTATCTCGTCGCCGGTTGTTTGATGGCATGGCCGCTGTTGAAAGACTACTTGGATAAAAGGAAACAGAAACAGGAATCAACGCTTACACAGAAAACGATCGAGCCTATACAAAACACACCCGATGCAGAAATCTCAGTTGAGCAGAACACTTCGGATAGCATGGAACAATCCGCAGATGAATCCGTATCAAATGAACAGGAAGAATCAGTTAAAACATCGGAATCAACTGAAGATACAGAAAAGAAAGAAGAATAACTGTTACTGCAACCGCGATCGTTCATACCAATCGTATGAATTTTTCCAGCGATTCGAATGAGAGGCAGAATTATTTGTTGGAGAGTTATTTTTGTGCTCCACATAAAAATAACTCTTCATCTTATCCTATGATTCTATTTCAAATCCCATAATCCTGGATTCGCTCTCAGAGTATTCGCAGACTTTTTTCAATAGTTGCTAATAATTGAGATACATGGTTATTTTGATGCGGACTTAATTCTGAAGGATTTTCGAACCATTTAAGAATAAGCATGAAAAGGGCTTATGCAAAAAAAAAGTAAAAACAAGGATACTCATAAAGAAACAGTAAAACAGGAAAAAACAGTTCTGAACCCCGGAAGTTTCGTAGGAATTGTGTTTCTGGCAGCCGGTATTTTCAATTTACCTTCCATTATGAAGAAACCGGTGACAAATTCAGATTGGATGATGCTGGTCATCGTGATCTTTTTTATCGTTTTAGGATTGTTTGCAATTCTGCTGCCAAAATTTATCCATAAAAAATAGATCTTTATTAAGGAATCATCAATGGTTTTTTTGAAAGAAAACAAAAAAGAAATCGAAGCTGTCATTTTTGATTTAGGGAACGTTCTGCTGGATTATTCACCGCGCAGATTTTTGGGCGAAATGGGATTTCATCCGGATCTGCATGACCGTTTGGCCTCCGTATTATTTGAGGACACGGAAACATGGTCAAAACTGGATCGTGGAACCATTACGAATTCTGAACTGGTCGAAATTGCTTCAGCAAAAGAGCCTTCACTGCGCAAAGAAATCAGGCAATATCTGCGCAAATGGCCTTATTACTTTAACGGAATTCCTAAAAATGTTGCAGCAATGTATCGAATTAAGGAAGCCGGTGCAAAAATTTATGTCCTTTCGAATTTTGCCAATGAAGTTTATGCTGTGATAAAAAAACGAAACACCTTTTTTTCAGATTTTGACGGACAGATCCTCTCTTATGAACACAAGGTCATCAAACCTGAGCAGGAAATTTACGATTTATTGATCCGTTCTTACCAATTAAATCCCGAAAAATCCGTTTTTATCGACGATATGCTGGAAAATACACAAGCTGCAATCCGTGCAGGATTGAACGCCATTCACCTTCCGGCTTGTGCGGAGATTGAACCATTCTTTATTTTTCAGGAATAATTTTCTTTAGGTTATGTAATAAAGAGCGAATTCTGTCCCATGTTCGCTTTTTATCATTCAATCTGAAGGCTATCAGAGATTTGACCAGTAACTCTTCCAAGATTCCAAATCGTATGATTCACATGTTCTTATAAAACAAGTGAACCAATGCACAGAGAAATCTAAAGAGCAGACGGAGCCCAAGTGTATATAACAGAAATAATTAAAGCAATTGTTTTTGGGATTGTTGAGGGGATCACAGAATGGCTGCCCATCAGCAGCACAGGTCACATGATTCTCCTGAATGAATTGGTCCATTTAAACATGAGCGATGCTTTTCAAGAAATGTTCCTTGTCGTAATTCAACTGGGAGCCATTCTTGCCGTAATTATCACTTTTTTCAAAAAGCTCAATCCATTTTCTTCAAACAGAAACGGGAATCATAAGAAAGAAACCTTTCAATTATGGTTGAAGATTATCCTGGCATGTATTCCAGCCGGTTTGATCGGTTTTTTGTTCGAAGATCAAATTGACGAGCTGTTTTTCAACTTTAAGACAGTTGCAGCAACACTGATTATCTATGGATTTTTATTCATCCTGATTGAACGCAGAAATAAAACGAGAAACAGCAGCATCAACGAATTATCACAATTAAATTATGCTGCTGCAGTGATGATCGGCATTTTTCAAATGCTGTCGCTGATTCCGGGAACATCGCGCTCCGGCGCAACAATACTTGGCGCTATCCTGATCGGGACATCCAGAAGCGTTGCCGCAGAGTTTTCTTTCTTCTTGTCCATTCCAATCATGTTAGGAGCCAGCGGTTTAAAACTGCTTAAATTCGGATTCAGTTTTTCTAACATAGAAATAGCTGTACTTTTTGCCGGAATGATCACTGCCTTTCTGGTTTCCGCAGCAGCTATCAGATTTTTGATGGGTTATATAAAAAAACACGACTTTACCCTATTTGGATATTATCGAATATTTCTTGGAATTCTTGTACTATTATTTTTCAGTCTTCTCCGATAATCCCGAATATTCAGGCGATACACAGACGCTTCGATCAAAATTTTAATGCAATGAGTATATGCAGGCTGAGATTTGCATATACTCATTATTTTTGAAAAACAGTTTTGATTCTTAAAGATTTTCCGAGCGGAAAAAGCCTTCCAGACAATGGATGATAAAAGCATGATCATCTTTATGCGGCAGTCCTGAAACGATGATCGATCCAATCACGCCTGCATTTCGGATGCGAATTGGAAATCCTCCGCCGCAGCAGGCATAGGTATAACGATCCATCAGTTTATCTTCCATTGTTTTTCCAGCTGCTTCAAATTCCATACACATTCGAAGACTGCTCATTTCCATTTCACGGACTGTCAATTCTTTGCGTTTCATCCATGTTTCATTATTTAGCTTGGAACCTTTACAGAAGTATTGAAATGCAATAACTCCGGAAAACAATCGGATACTGATCGCAATGGGCAACGCCTGCCGCATGGCTTCTTCGGTCATCCATTTTCCCAGCTTCCAAATATCTTCATTGGTAAAATGCTCAAACTGAAACTGTTCTTCCTGTTTTTTTAAGATTTCCAGTTCATTGATGCTTATATTTTCTTGTGGCATACCTGAATTTCCTCCTTTACTTGATTCTATTTCATTGTACACGGATTCATGCCAACAGCAGCAATTCGAACTCCATACATATCTACACTGCTATTGACCCAAAACATGATTTGAGATGATAATACAAATCATGACAATTGAACTCATCATGGATCTTCCTGCATCCGGTAAAACAACCGTCTGCCTTCAAAAAATACGCCAAATCAAATCCAATGATCCACTGGCTTCAGTACAAGTATTAGTTCCTGACAGCCTGCAACTGAAGGCATTTCAAAAAAGACTTGCTTCTCCTTCAGGCTCGATTGGTATCAGAGTGAACACATTCGCTCAGTTTGCACGTTCGATACTTGAAAAAGCGTTGTCAGGAAAAATTATCATTAATCCTTCATTAAACCGGCAAATTGTCTGTGAAGCAATTCGGCACATTCAAGAGAAAGGGAAACTGAACTATTACTGTGATGTCTGGAATACAGCAGGTTTTTCCAAAGTAGTCACAAAAGCATTCTCCGATTTTGAAAAAAATTGCATTTCAGCAGATCAAATGAAAGCAATTGTCCAAACACAGCAAGAAATTGAAATTAATTTGATATTTGAGGAATATCAGATTTTTTTATCGGATCATGGATGGGTCAGCCCCTCCGGAGTGATCCAGGCTGCTGCGGAGATAATCAAAAAAAAGCCTGACCATCTTGATCCTTTCAGATTGCTTATTATTGATGGTTTTGACAATTTTGATCAAGACCAGCTCTGGTTGATCCGGAATCTTGAGCCAATTACCGATGAAATTTACCTGACTCTTCCAGGATCGCTGCAAGCGGAAGAAAAAGAACGGCTGGTCAATCGCAGATTTTCCCGTTCGCTGGAACAGATCCAAAAAGTACTGAATATCCAAATTGCAGAAAACACTGTAAAAAGTGCGATTCACTTACCGGGCATTCTCAGGTATATCGTCGAGAATATTTTTAAACAACAGCCAGTCAATTGGATTGAAACAAATCCATCCGATGAAAAATTGCTGATCCTGTTGGAAGCCGGGACACAGGAGGACGAAGTCAGAGAAGTACTGCGACAGATGAAAAGCTGGATTATTCGTGATGCAATTCCGATTGCGTCCTGCGCAATTTTTGCGCCACAACTGGATGTATATGCTCCTGCTTTACGCAGAATCAGCGAAGAGATGCAAATTCCGTTGAATTTTGGCAGAAAAGAATCTTTGATCGAAAGCCCTGTTGTTATAACACTTTTCAGCTTACTCCGACTACAGCCGGAAGGGTTGAAAACAAATAATTTGATGAATTGCTTGCGATTCCCATATATCAGCTCGGGTTTGACACCGGAACAGGTCAACTGGCTGGATTTCATCAGCCGGCAGTTGAGCATTACTGGCGGCTCAGAACAATGGGAGGAAGCCTGGAATATTTTACAAAAGGAAGATGCAACAGAAAAGGTGGATGACGAAGATGGAAATCAGTTCCTGGATTATTCGTGTTTTCCTGATAGCGCTGAGCTTCTGCTTTTAAAGAACGGATTGCAAGCATTCCTTGACAATATCACCCCTCCGCAAGGAAACCAGCAGATCCCAGTTTGGATTGCATGGCTGAAAGGAGTCTGTGAAAAAATTCAGCTTCGATCGCATATTCGTCAAGAAGAAGAATCAGATTATTTTGCGTTAACCGCCTGTTTCGAAGAATTGATCATAGAAGATCGTATGGTTCCACGGCAAAATATCGATTATAACGACTTTCTGAGTGCACTGACAGAAACCATCACAGCTTCAGAACGAAGTAATCCCACGCAACAATTCGCAAATTCCATATTCATCGGTGAAATTACCTGGGCTCGCGGTATTCGCTTTCAGGCAGCTGCCTTTTTAGGCTTTGCAGAAAGCATATTCCCATCTGCTGTCGCAGAAGATGTCATTATCAAAAAAGAATTTCAGGATTTATTACAGATACCTGTGTCTGCTGATAACGATCAAAGCGGATTATTGATCCAGATTCTCTCAAGAGCTGACGAGAAATTATTGATCAGCCGTCCTTGTATCACGGATGCGGGAGATGAATGGGAGGAATCGCTTTATTGGAATGCAATCAGACAAATCGTCCCGGAGAATACCGTCCAGCGAATTCGTTCTTCAACGAAAAGGCCGCTTTCGGAAGCAGCCTCGGAGGATGAAAAAGAATACTGGGCTGTTCTACAGAGAAAACGAGATGAATATGCCGACGATGATAATAATCAGGATATGCTTGAAGCATCTCAAAGGGATCCGATGACAGAAGGGCTCCTGTCATCCGGCGCATGTGATTCTTGTGTGAATTTGCCGGAACAATTTCGAAGCCAGCAGATCTTCAGCTCGTCTCAGTTGGAAAATGGTCTGTACTGCCCATTTCGATACTTTATCAGTAATATCTTGTTTCTGGAACCGATAAAAGAACCGGCGTTCGAATTGGATACAAAACAATTGGGATCATTACTGCACCGGATTCTTCAATTAACCTTTGAGAAAGCGGAAAACTTAACCGATAAAACATTCTTGCTGGAACAATTGGAGAAAGCCTGCAATTGCACTTTTCCGAAAGCCCCGATCATTTATCAATTCCGCCCATCAGGATTATGGATCTTTCAGCAAAATCAGTTAAAAAAACAACTGATGCAAACAATCGAAAAGTTATCTGAAATCAGTGAAGGATGGTTTATGGTTGCGGCAGAATCCGCTTTTGGAATACGCGGTAAGCCGTTTCTGAAAATCGATATCGAAGGAATATCTCTCAACTTTCGTGGAATCATTGATCGGATCGACCGTAACCGCAACGGGAATCTGCGCATCATCGATTACAAGATTGGCGGTACCCATTTTTCGGCAGATGATGTTTTTAGCGGAAGACGTGTGCAATTGTTCCTTTATGCTTTAGCTGCAGCCGATGCATTGAAAATCGGCCGTATAGAAGAAGGATTTTACTGGGCAATTCTATCTGCAAAAGCCAGCTCTTTGAAACTTTCCGGTTTTATGGATCCGCAGGAAATGGATCGAACGGCCACATTTCGGGCTTTAATTATGGAAAAAATCAAACAGTTTTATCAAATTTTAGAAGTAGGGGAATTTCCTGCGAATCCGATCGATGGAAAATGTCCATCCTACTGCAGTGCAGCCACGTGGTGTGCCCTGTTTCAAAGGGAAGATAGACCATGACAAGAGCGCTGATTCAACTTCTCGACAAACTATCAGAAAAACAAAAACAGGCTGCAAATGAGAGAAAGCGGGATGTGATTGTCACTGCAGGAGCCGGAAGCGGCAAAACGTATACCCTGGTTGCACGTTATCTGACCTTACTGGATGATGGATATAGACCGGAGGAAATCGCTGCAATTACCTTTACGGACAAAGCGTCCCGCGAAATGAAATCCCGCGTCCGAAGCAAGCTGATTGAAATTTCTCAATTAAGCGTTGATCCAGAAGAACGGGAAAAATGGCTGGATCGGTTAAATGCGATGGATTCAGCAAGAATCGGAACTATCCATAGTCTTTGTTCTCAAATTTTAAAAACCAGTTTTGCCGAAGCGGGAATTGATCCTGATTTTTCCGTTTTGGATGAAAAGCAGTGTTCCATGGTAAAAGCCAGAGCCATAGAAGAATGGCTCGAATTCATGACAGAAAAGAACAATTTCCATCCGCTTTTTCAGACATTTAGAATCGATGAAATACGCAAAATTCTTGCCGGAATGCTGGATCGGCGTCTTGAAACAAAGGGGATTTTTGAGCGTACATTTGATTTGCAATCGATGATCCACGAAAAATTGCAAGAATTGTTTTCGGATGAGAATGTTCGAACTCAATTTGAATGGATCGCAGGGCTGAATCCAGCGGAATTGACGGCAGATGCGGGTGACAAACTGGCTATGCAGCTTGATGAATTTATTGTCCTCTGGAAACAGGCGGATGTCTATTTTCGGGAGGGTGATTCCTTTGCTTCGATCAAGGTATTGCAGGCTGCTTATACAGAAAAAATGAAATTATCAGCCGGAAAGGCTACATCTGAAGCAAAACGTGCACTAAAAATCATTCGAGAATATCTTGATTTGAATTGGAAAAACATTCTGGATAAAAATAACCGGATGCCATCCAAGGAAAATGAAGACCAATATCAGCAGCTTATCGATCTTTTTCGAATTGCATTTCAGGGATTACTGAAGCAATATCAAGATATCCTGCATCAGCAAACGGTTTTGGATTTTGATGATCTGGAAGAGAAAACGCTGATTGTATTGGAAAATCCGGCTGTGAGAAAAATATGGCGAGAAAAGATCAGAGCCGTTTTGGTAGATGAATTTCAGGACACCAATCACCGGCAGCAACACCTGATTGAAATTATATCGGATAAGCCCGGGAGCTTTTTTGCAGTGGGAGATGCCAGGCAAAGTATTTACCGATTCCGTGGAGCAGACGTAACCGTTTTCCGCTCTGTACAACGGGGTATCTGCAAGAAGGAAGGATTGTCCATTGACCTGGATTCAACTTATCGTACAGACCCTGATTTATTAGACGCAAGTGGTGAATTTCTCAGCCGTCTGATGGGAACCCAGAACATCCCCAACAAGTCCTACTGGATTCCATTTGCTCCACTGGCTTCTATGAGAACAAGAATCGAACAGCCAAAGGAACCGGAACTCGAATTTTTGCTTGGATACGATCCGGGATCAGTTGATAAAGCAAAAAGAACCTCTGCAGCACAGCTTGCAGCCAGACTGCAAGAGCTGAAAAACAGTGATTTTATGAAGAGCTGGGATGATGTAGCCTTGCTGTTCCGAGCATCAAGCGGATTTGCAATCTATGAATCGGTCTTCGAAAAAAGCGGTATTCCATTTGTGACAGTATCGGGCAAAGGATTCTATGATCGCCCGGAAATCCGAGATATTCTAAACATGCTTTCCGCAGCGGCAAACCCTGCAGATGATCTCGCATTGGCAGGTATGCTCCTCAGTCCGGTTTTTCACCTGTCAAAAAATGGCCTTTTTCAACTGCGTTGGCCAAATCTTATGAAAGGTGGCAAACCTGAAAAACCTGCCAATCTCTGGGAATCCCTGCAAAATAACCGGTCAATTTTATCCGATAATGACAAGAAAGCTGCAGAACGTGTATTCTATGTGCTGCAAGAATTAATCTCACTCTCCGGCAGAGCATCCGTCGAAACCGTTCTGTCGAAATTAATCCAGCTGACAAAATACCGATCTCTGCTGGCATCCATGCCAAATAAACAATTTTCGCGAAACGTGGATAAACTCATTTCGGATGCCCATCATAGCGGAATGATTTCACTGAATGATTTTTTATCCTATTTACATAATTTGAATGATTCAGACACAAGAGAAGGAGAAGCTCCATCTGACGCTATCGGAGCGGTTCGATTGATGACCATTCATAAATCGAAAGGACTAGAATTTCCGATTGTCGTTGTTGCTGATGCCGCTCATCAGAATAACTGTTCCGCAGAATCCTGGATCATATCTCAAAAATTCGGAATTCAAATTCGCACTGAGCCTGAATCAATCGGTTATATTCTTGCCGAGAAAGATGAAAAAGAACAGAATGAAGCGGAATTAAAACGGCTGTTATATGTTGCATTCACACGGGCTAAAGATAAATTAATCATCAGCGGACATTTCACGGAGAAACGATTGAATGGATGGATCAACGAATTGCTCGATCCCTGGAAAGATGAGCTATCAGAAATCCGAGCGCAATCGCAGAGACAGATGAAAACGCGCGATGGAAAACCTTTCCTGGTCAGGATAGCAACATCGAGTCAACAGGAAATACCAATCTATGAGAAACAAGATTCCGATGACGTATCCTGTGAAAATGAACAAAAACACCTTTCCATTTCATTGATGCAGAAAATTTCATCAACGACATCTGCGGAATTTGAATCGGAACCGCCAGATGTACAAGAAGGCATTTTAGGCAAGAAAGTGGGAATTCTCGTACATAAGGCGTTAGAAATTTGGACTTTTCCGCAAGAAACCGGATTTAGCCCATTAATGGAACAGATGTCCATCGAAATGAAAGAATTGACCGAATCGCAACAAGAGTCAGCCTTACAACGGACAAAACAATTATTATCCGCTTTCCAAGAATCCGCAATTTGGCAGGAAATCAATGCAGCCGATGTACGATACCATGAGATTCCCTATGATATGCCGGGTGTTGCGTATCCAGAACACGGCGTTATCGATCTTTTGTACCGCTTTGAAAACCAATGGAAGATACTGGATTTCAAGACAGATGCAATAAGAAATCCAGACGAGCGGTTCATTCTGGAAAAAAGCTATACCAAACAGATCAGACGGTACGAACGCGCTGCGAAATTGATGTTGCGTTGTCCTGTCAGTGCGGCGATTTGTTTTTTAGATGATTGCGGAAAAACGAGCGTTTTTTGGAAAAATGATGATCTGAAGTACCATCAAAAAGCGTTTGATACGCTGCTTTTTCCATAAAGTCAATCATTTGAAATGTGGGAAAGCATTGTGAGAAAAAAGGGGAATCTTATTGATGTGTTGTTTTTGTGCTTCGCGCAGAAATAACACATCAACAAGTATTTCTTTCCCTGTTTCGAATTGCAGCCATAAAGAATCAAACGCTCTTCTCTGCATAAGACGAGAATCAAAAAATTAGCTTTTTGAAAAAGCCTCTCGATTGAATAACAGCATACCCGACAGAATCACAGTTCCGCCAAAAATGGTGGAAAGATCCAAGTTTTCTCCGGCAATCAGAATTCCGGCAATGGCTGTACAAAGCGGAACAAAGAACATATAGATGGTCGCCTGGGATGTCTTTGGCGCCAATGCAATCGCCTTTGTCCAACAGACATAAGCAATTGCGCTGGGAATGATTCCCAGAACGAAAATATTGAAAATTTGATCAGGCGGAGCAGCCTTCAACTCACGAAATGCCTGCTTAGAGAAAATGGACAACATCACTGTTGCGATCAGAATGCTGTAGGCAGTGATCTGCAACGCCGAATATGTTTTTGTCAATTTTTTCTGAAGCAGATTGTAGATAGCCAGCATGATCGCACAGGAAAGCAGCAGCAGTACACCAGTATTAGAAGAAAAACGGTCTCCAATTAACGTGAGAATCACGATACCGGCGAACTCCAGAAATACTGCAATCCACTGGTAAGTCTTCAATTTTTCTTTCAGTACAATCCAGGCAAGTAACGCAGTAAAAATTGGGGCGGTAGCAATGACGATACTGCTGGTAGCTGCAGTTACCTGTAACATTCCGATATTAAAGACGATCATGTACAACGAAAACCCGGAGGTGGCTGATGCAAGGAACCACAAGAAATCTTTTTTTTGCGGAGGTCTGACTTTTCCGATAATCAGGAAAGCCGCCAGAATGATGGAAGCAATGAAGTATCGCAAAAATCCTACGGACATGGGAGAATAGTATTTCAAAGAAAGTTTGGTATAAACATAGGCCAATGTCCAGCCAAGAATTGCTATAATTGCAAAGATGTGATAATTGTTTTTTATCTTCATGAAAAGTCCTTAAAGACATACGAGAAATGGATGTCCCGACAAAAAGAGTGAGTCAAATTATAATCATCTTCATGATCAACGATCACTTGATCATGACGTAAACAGTATTTCGAAAATTGGTAAAACCTTTTGAACAAAAAGAGAAAATTATGCTCTTGATTCAAAAGGATGATATAAATTTCGAATTGCCGTAATACGAACAATTAATCGAAAATGGGAATAAACAGAAGCTTCATAAAAAGGAAGAAATGATTGAAGAGATCTATATTGAAAAATCAAAAATACTGAAAGCAATTGCTGATCCCAAAAGACTGAAGATTATCACGATGATCTCCAACAGTGAATTATGTGCCTGCAAGATTTTGGAAGAGTTTCAGATTACGCAGCCTACACTTTCCCATGACATGAAAGTGTTGTGCGATGCAGGTGTTGTCCGTGCTCGAAAAGAAGGAAAATGGATGCACTATTCATTGAATACGGATTGTATCCATGATTTTAAAAATTTTCTGAATGCAATCATCTGTACCAACAGTGATAGCGAGTGCTGATGATCGGATTGGGTGATAGTTCATATCCTGAATCTTTCGAAGTCTGATTTACGCCGGCAATATAGAATTTTTCCCATAGTTCGAATCGGTGGAGAAAAAGCTATTGCTTGAGAGGGTAGGATCGATGTGTTGGCGTTTGAGATCTTCCTCATCACCGTATGAGGAATGACTGAAAAGGATATATCAACTTCCGTTGTTATTGCAATCGGGGGAATCAGACATCTGATCTTTTCTTTCGTCACTCAAGCTAACTGATCGGTGGTGTAAGATTATGAGTTCCTGCATATTATGCAATAATCCACTATTTTGTGGGAAAAGATTGCTTCGTCAGGCTTACGCCCTCCTCGCGATGACAATTTACCATGTGCGTTCCCCTGAGTATTTCGAATTAGTGTTTTGAATTCACCAAATTTGAGCGTAAAATTGGACTTTCTTTTTTCCAAAAGGTGAGAAATTCAGGTTATAAAAGACTTTTTCAAATATCGAATCACCGGCCTGATTGAATTGAGTTCGACGAGCATCAACAAAAAAGAGCCTGCTTCTTCTGATGAAACAGACTCTTTTTTATATGGATGCTGATTATTTTTGGATTACGCTGTTAGAAAACGCTCTCTCTTGACACTGTCAGATTCCTGTTATCCTGCGATATGAAAGTACTTTCGCCGAAAATACAACGCAGCATTTACCAGACCGATCATGACCGGTACTTCGATCAATGGACCGATCACTGCAGTAAAGGCAACATCCGAAGAGATCCCGAAAATCGCCACAGCCACCGCGATGGCCAGTTCAAAATTATTGCTGGCAGCAGTGAATGCCAGTGTTACGGACTGTTCATAATTGATTTTGTTTTTGTATGCCATGTAGAAACTGACAAAAAACATGACCGCAAAGTAAATCAGCAAAGGAATGGCGATACGGATCACATCAATCGGATTGCGAATAATCTGTTCTCCCTTTGTGATAAACATAATGATAATCGTGTAAAGCAGTGCAATCAGTGCAAGCGGCGAAATCTTAGGGATGAATACATTTTCATACCAGGGCTTCGATTTGGTACGGATCAAAACAAATCTGGAAATAAATCCTGCTGCGAACGGAATACCGAGATAAATCAACACACTTTTTGCTACTTCCAACATGGACACGTTGACGACCAGTCCTCCCCAGGACAATCCCAGCCATTTGGGCAGCAGTGTGACAAAAATATAGATATAGACGGTATAAAGTAGGATCTGGAAAATGGAATTCAGGGCAACCAGCGCAGCACAGTACTCGTTGTCTCCCTTTGCCAGTGTATTCCATACGATAACCATCGCAATGCAACGGGCAAGGCCGATGATGATTAAACCGGTGGCAAATCCGGGTTTATCCCCAAGAAACAGGATAGCGAGAACGAACATTAACAGCGGTCCGACGATCCAGTTTTGAATCAGGGAAAGTTTAAACACCTGTTTGTTTTGTGCCACTTTGCCAATTTCTTCATACTTTACTTTGGCCAGCGGCGGGTACATCATGACGATCAAGCCAATCGCAATCGGCCAGGAGATGGTTCCGGTGCTCATCCGACTGATGGAATCAGCCAGCCCCGGAAATAAGTACCCTGAAAGAACGCCAATCGCCATAGCGATAAAAATCCATAATGTTAAAAACCGGTCAAGAAACGACAATTTGCTTTGTTTTCCTTTTTCCATTATTCTCTCCTCTTTCGTACAAAAGATAAAACCTTACCACGCAGTATTTATGCGAAATTTTATCATTCATATAGAAAATTATCAATCTATGAATATCCAATTTTTAATCGAAATGAAGGAAATTTTAAAATTCAAAAAGACAATGGAAATTACGAATTCAGTAATTTTCAAATGGGGAAGAAATTTTTTTGTTCAATCGCCTTTGCATAGTGCCACAAAAGCAACACAAAACATTTTTTTGCTCGATTTGAATGATTCATCTGAATATCGAATTGCAGATCGCGTACAGGTTTCAGGCAATCCACAGGAAGTAAATGCCGACACTGATCATGATAACCCCGCCGACTTTTTCGACAATGCCGGCCCAGCGTCCAAAAGCGCGGAATGTCTTCAGAAAGCCGGTAAACGTTCCTGCCAGGATGATCGGAATTCCCCTCCCGAGAGCGTAAACAAACAATAAAATGGCTCCATATAGTAAACCGCTCTGTTGTGCCATCACATAGGTCAGGATGGCGCCCAGAACCGGTGTCGCGCATTGCGATGAAACCAACCCTGAGACCAGTCCCAGCAACAAAGCGCCCGGGATGCCTTTCCGCTGGATCCTTTCGCGGATATTTCCGAAACTGGAGGGAAAAGACAAATGAATGAGACCAAACATTTGAAAGCCGATGATGAAACAGACGAATGCGACCAGATAATACCATATTCGAGAATTGCCGCCAATTAATCCACCAACCAATGCAGCCACGACTCCCATTGCTGTAAAAGTGACTGCCAGTCCCAGTGCAAAAAAGGATGAGATAGCAAAAGATCGCAGACGAGAGGAATTTTTCGTTCCGCTGACAATTCCCATAATTAATGGGATCATCGCAATATTACATGGTTCTATCGATGTGACGATTCCACCCAGAAAGACCAGGATGTAACCAAGAATGGATGTCGGTTGTAAGAGAGATGGATCAATATTCATTTCAGTTCGCTTCGATTAACAGCTGCAGTTGATCCTGAAATTGTTCAGCTTCCATAACGCCCACAGCATAGCTTGCTTGTCCGTTCTTGTCAATAAAAAACAAAGTCGGAATCGCTTGAATATGGGCTCGTTTCATTAAAGAATTATTCTGCGGATCATAAGCGTCTACATCGATAAAAGCAATTTTCTCTTCATAATCTGGAAAAATTTGGTCAACAATCTTTTTCATTTCAAGGCAGGCTTCACAACTGTCAGACCGAAAGAACATAAAGATTGGTTCCCCATTCTGGATTAAACGTTCGTAGCGTTCTTCTGCGGTCTCATCTGCAAGTACTGCTTTTGGGTTGTCATTAGCAGTATCGTCCCAAAGTTTTTTTTGAGTTTTCAGAAAATAAACAGCAATAATTAAAATCAGAATGCCGAGAATCAGTAGAATTGTACGGATATTTTTCTTCTTTTCCAAGTTTTGATCGGTTTCCATAAGCATCCCCTGTTTCCAATTTTAAAATAATACTATATCAGAAAGCAGGATTAAAAAATATGCACGGTAAAGAATTCATACATACTCATTCGAAATTTGGGAAGGATTCTTTGTTGTAGTATTGTTTTTGCGATCCACGCAAAAACAATACTACAACATTTTTTTCGATTGATTCGAAATGTTAATCAATATTTCGAATTGGTGAATTTATACAAAAAACCTGTGCATTTTCTTTTGGAGAATGCACAGGTTACCATTCAATAAAGCTGCCTTCAGGCGTTCTGCAGCCAGGTCTTGATTTCTTCCAGAGAAGGAATTCGCCCTGAACAGACTACTTTTTCATTAATCACCAACCCGGGAGTAGACAGTATATTGTAATCAAGAATCTGATTGTAATCAGTAACCTTAATCACTTCGACATCCAACTTTAACGCATCAGCTGCCTGATGTGACAGCGCTTCAACGCGTTTACAATTGGGGCAACCAGAACCTAAAACTTTTATTGTTATCATTTTGACCTCATTCATTTTTCCTTCGGTTCATATCCCTGTTTTTTTAAGAACCAAACCGTTTGTTGACCTTCATTATCGACATTCTCAGCCGTACGATTAAGGGAAAAAATTATTGTTCTCGATTAGAAGAAACGCTGCCTAATTGGATGAAATATGCTCGGCATTGATCCGTTTTTTATTACGGCGATCAAACCAGATCAGCAGCATGATTAATATTCCCAGGAAAATCGCAAGGTATAACAAAAGCAGAGCCAGACTTGTTCCATCCACCCAAGCTCCATAGATTAAACCAGCTAATGTGCTAAACAGTGCTACCCAAAACACATACACCCAGGCTTTCAATTTACCAATAATTGTCGCAGTAATTAAAATACTTTGCAAGCTCAATTCCGGGTCAGCCATCAGATAAGCCAGGAGCGGACCGCGATGCATGCCGAGCCCAAGGAACATATTGGCAATCGGTACTTCCACCAATGTCGGAAAGTACATAAATACACCAAAAATGACACCAGCCAAATTCCCGAGCAATGTGTTACTGCCGGCCAATGCTTCAATCCATTCCGGTCTAATTAAAACACGAATAATACCAACTGTGAAAACGCCGATAATCAGCAGCGGGAAGATTTGTTTCATGAAATGCCAGGATTCCCAGATAAAATTGCGCTGCTCGTCTTCACTCAGATGCTTGCGCAGAATCCATCCCAAGACCAGCAGGGCTAATAATTCAGCGAAAAATTTTCCCGTAAAGAGAATGTCCAAACCTGCGGAATGCGGTTGAACTCCCAGCGCTGCTGTGAGCAGTGTCAATCCAACCAGGATAAATGTAAACCAGGTCCATCGACTGAAGCCTTCATGGATTTTCTCAAATCCTTTCCAGGCAGATAACCCGATGAGAATGAGTAAAACAATCAAGAAAGCACCCTGAGCCGTGATGCCTTCCTCACCCTTCGTAGCATCATAGGGTACTAATCGGTATAGGAAGTCCTGAAAGCGATCTACTCCGGATACTGGCAGCGTGATCTGAGCATAAGAATCCGTTAACAGATTGACTTTAAGCGTTCCAGCAAGCAATAAAGCTACTAAAATCAGCAAAAATGCCGCCACAATTTTTCGCATACCTTGATTTTGTTTTCCAGCAAATCCCTCATCCGCAGCTTTGTCATGCGCAACGTCGGAACGGCTGAAGATTAGTGCCATGATCAACCCGATTCCTATTCCAAATGCGAGTGAGAGGAAAAGTCGGGCAAAAGCCAGATCCGGACCAATCACGCCGCCGGTATACACCAAAGCCAATATGTTCGCAGCCGGAGCAAAAAACAGGAAAGTAATGGCAGGACCAAGTCCAGCTCCTTTCTTATAAATACCGGCAAACAGGGGCACAATTGTGCAGGAACAAACTGCCAGAACCGATCCAGCCAGCGCAGCAGCTGGATAAGATATAAATTTTGGCGTATTGCGGCCTAAGAAGCGTGTTACGCTCTCTTTCGGGATCAGTGCAGTCATAGCGCCGGCAATAAAAAATGCCGGAACCAGGCATAGCAATACGTGTGCTGCCAGGTAAGAAGCAAGGTTTCCCAGCCCTCCCTGAAGCAATTTCAATAAAAACGTAGTAATTTCCATAAGACCACCTCAACAATATTTTTTTTACTGACAGCAGCAATTTTCCTGATTCACCGGTTTTACTGCCGAAACAATCACGGAATATACATCCACATCCTCTATGAAACCCGCGCTGGTACTTCGATTAGTTTTGATATCTATGAAACCAGCTTGCCGAATTAAATCCAGGTATTCACCTTCCGGCAATGCGCCGGATACACAACCGGACCAATTCGCTGCCTGAATATGTGCCGGCAGCGCCTTACTGCTGACCATGTCACTGACTTCCAGCCGTCCATTTGGTTTTAAAACTCGAAAGGCCTCTTGAAAAACCTGTCCTTTATCTTCGCATAAATTGATAACACAATTCGAAATAATTACATCGACAGAATCGGCAATAACCGGCAGTGATTCTGCCTGGCCGAATCGAAATTCAACATTGGAATATCCATTTTTCTGAGCAGATGCTCTGGCTCTCTCCAGCATGGCTGGTGTCATATCAACACCAATCACCTTTCCTGACGGACCAACTTTTCGGGCAGCCAGGAAGGAGTCGACACCTCCGCCTGATCCGATATCCAAAACAACTTCACCGGGTTTCAACGATGCCATCGCCGTCGGATTTCCGCATCCCAGGGATAGCGCTTCTGATTCTCTTGGAATTGCAGCTTTTTCTTCCTGGTCATAACCGGTAGAAAAATTCACAGGGGATTGAAAGATATCCGAATGCGCTGTACAACAGCATTGATTTGAGGAAATCGAATCCCAACAACCCGTTGGTGTTTCAGCAATGACACGATAAGTATTCTTCACTTCTTTCTGTCTGATTTGTCTTCGTGTTCCGGTTGCAATAAAAATACTGATCTTTGCATTTCGATCCGATTCCCCTATTACTTCACAGTGAGATTGAGCGCAGCAATCCTGTCCGGTACAATCGATTATGATATTGACAAGATCAGCTGCTTTAAACCAGTCATAAATCTGTGTGCGTTGAAATCCCATCCAGACATCCGACATTTCATCTTTCAACCAGGTAAACGGATGGACATCCATATCCGTAATAATGATTCTGCCACCCGGTTTCAGAATACGAACCATTTCCTGAATTGAAAGCAAAGGATCCGTGCAATGATGCAGGTACATGTTCGCAAAAACTACATCCACAGCACCATCCGGAAGCGGAATTTGTCTTCCATCCGCCTCATGATAACGAATATTTGTGAAAGAAGAGAGTTTCTGTTGAGCGATTTCAATCATAGACGACGATTGGTCAACCAGATGAACTTCACGAACTAATGGAGCTATCCCGGCAGTTATAAAACCCGTCCCGCCGCCAATGTCCGCAGCAGCCATTTCGGGGCGCAGCCATGCCTTTGCAATCGATGCCTCGCGAACTGATTCGCTGAAAAAAGCAGTCCGCATATTGTCCCAATCAGGTGCATTATCATTGAAATACTTCAAGGAAGTCTCCGATGCCATGTTTCTGTCATCCTTTTCATATAGAATATTTTCAATATGTAAATATACAACTCACATCCTAAAAAGTCAATATTGATTGAGAAGTATTTATAAAATTCAATGACAGAATCAAATCATTGATAAAACTGCTGAATCGGTATATCCAATAACTCGAAATATGGGCGGTTAAATATGTTGTTGTACCATGTCTGTGCTCTACACAAACATCATGTAACAACATATTTTCGCTATTATCACAAAAGAGTTTTATTAAATTTCGGGAAATGGATTATTTCGGACTTTTTTCTTTTCAATCAGGAGCAACGTCAACAAGAACAGGATCAAGCCAATCAAACCGACTATGAATAAGACAACCGGTACAATAGAAATTCCGATGCGATTGAACAGGTAGGTCATCAGGAATGGAATAGTCAGCACACCCATTCCAGAACCGGTCATAAAGCGGCTTGCGACCGAACCAGTAACCGGGAAAAGCGAACCGGCGAAGACCATCATTGTCGGATAAACGGTTGCCAGGAATAAACCGAGGAACACTGTGCCGATCCATAACGCTGCAGAATTCCCTCTGAAAATCATCATGAAACCTAACGTTAAAGCGGATCCGATATAATCACAGATCAGCAGCTTTTTCGGTTCAATTTTACGGGATAGGAAAACTGCAATCAATCTACCCAACGTGAATGAACCCCAATAAAGTGAATTCAGATACGCAGCAGAAATATCTGACATCATTTTCGATTCGCTGGCATAAGTAAAAATCCAATTTGAAAAAGTGATTGCAACCCCTACATATGCAAAAAACAACATTGCGAATAAGACGACAACCTGATCTTGCAGTTTTCGTCCGCTTTCTTCCATTTTGACGGCTGAGATCACTGGCGGGCTTGGAAGCAGCAAAAATCCAACCATTGAAGGGATAAAGAAGGAAGCAATTACCCAATAAGTCATTTGCAGACTGTTTCCGGCAGTCATAAAATGTGCGGTAATAAGCGGCGCAAACAGGCAGCCAACCCCAAACATAGAATGCAGGGCATTCATATAGGGAGGCAGATTGTCTTGAAATACTCGCATAATCAGGAGATTGCCACCGATATCAATCACACCTTCGACAAATCCTAAAACTGTGATCAATGAAACCGCCACCACAAAATTTCGAGCAAAAGGGATCATCAGCATTCCAAAAGACATCAATGCGATGCTGATCACCATGATCCTATGCCCTTGATATCGGTCGAATAATTTCGATCCGATAATAGTACCCGCCGTATATCCCAGTGCTTTGATCGCGATAAAGGTCGTAACCGCAGCCAGCGAACTGCCTGTTGCAATGGAAAGTTGTTTCAGGGTTGGACCTAACGTGGCTGATTCGAGTCCAATCGCCAAAAAACTAAGCAGATAGATAATGGCATAAAAAATTCGATGTTTTTGAAGTCTGGATTCAAATAAGGTCGGAGTGTGGATCATCAGTTTTTCACCGTTTTTTGTATCGTTTTATCAGCGAAAAACAGCATAACCATCAAATTCATCAATCCAACCAGGCTGACAATAAATAATACAATTGGTACAACACGAATTCCCAATTTATCGAAAAGATAGGTCATAACAAATGGGATCAACAACACACCCAGACCAGATCCAGCCATAAACCAGCGTGTGATCGATCCGGTAATTGTAAACAGACTGCCGGCAAAAACCATCAGTGTCGGATAGGAAGTAGCCAGGAAAAGACCCAGCAACATCGAAGCTGTCCATAAAATTGTGACACTACCCCTGAACAGAACCAACAATAGAAGGCAGAAAACCGTTCCGGTAAAGTTTATCAGTAGCATAGTTTTCGGTTTGACCTTTTTCGACAGGAAGATACCGATCAGTCTGCCTGCTGTAAATGAGCCCCAGAACGTTGAATTCAGGAAAGCGGCCTGAAGATCCGTTGCCAGTCTGGATTCACTGGCATAGGTAAAAATCCAGTTTCCAAAGGTGATTTCCACACCCACATAAGTAAAAAATATTAATGAGAAGAGGATGATCAAGCGAGTCTGCCGGTTTTTTTCTTCTTTCAGCGTTGTGCTCTCAATCCGTTTCGGACTCGGCAGCAGAGATAATCCGATCATGGAAGGGAGATAAAGCAGTGCAATCACCCAATAGGTTAACAGCAGACTGTTTTCAAATGACAGAAAACTCGCCGTGATCATTGGTGCTAATAGAGATCCGAAACCGAACATAAAATGCAAAGCGTTCATATAGGGCGCCAGATTATCCTGAAAAACCCAAATGATCATCAGATTGCCTCCGATATCCGTAATTCCTTCGGCAAAACCCAGAAGGAACATCGGAATAACGGCTGCAATGAAACTGCCGGCAAACGGGATAAACAACATGATGGCCGTCATCGTTGCAATACTGAGAATCAACACCTGATGACCGCGAAAACGGTCAAAAAATTTTGCACCGATAAAGGAACCGATCATATAACCAAACGATTTAATTGTCACAAAGACAGTGACCGCAGCGAGCGTGCTATCGGTTGATACTGCAAGCAGTTTCATCGTCGGCCCCAGTGCGGCGGACTCCAGTCCAATCGTCAGGAAACTAAGTAAATAGATAAAGGCATAGAATTTCCGATTTTTTGCCAGTTCTTTTTTTTTCGCAGTCCAGTTTTGAATCATAGTTTCGGGTAATCCTTCCACATTATTATACATAAAGTAAAGAATTCAACATAGAAACCAGTTTTCCAGCTATTTGAAATATGGGAATGATTCTTTGTTGGTGTAATGTTTTTGCGCGATATCAGTAATTCAAAACATCAACTTTGCTATTCAAATCAATCGGGGGAAAAAAGTAGTTGTGATATTTTTGCGCTTCGCGTAAAAATATCACAACTACAAAGAATCCTCTTATCTTTCCAATTACTGAAACGATTTGTGATATTCGCAGAATTTATTGTTATGATTTTATTGAGGAAACGAAATAGTGAAAAAGAGTACCCCGAAGTTATTTCTTAAGGAGGATCCATGGAAATCATATTTCTTGCTGGTGGATGTTTTTGGGGAGTTGAAGCGTATTTTGCCCAAATTGATGGAATTGTCGATATAACTGTCGGTTATGCGAATGGGAAAACCGAGAATCCGAGTTATGAGGATCTGCTCTACAACGATTCTGGCCATGCGGAAACGGTCAAACTCGAATATGATCCGCAAATTATCAGCCTGAGCGCAATCCTGCAGCATTATTTTCGAATTATTGATCCAACCAGCATCAATCGACAGGGAAATGACATTGGATCTCAATATCGAACCGGCATTTACTATGTAAATGAAGCGGACAAAGCGGTCATTGATGCCGAAATCGCTCGCATTCAAACAAGATATAAAAAGAAAATCGCTGTGGAAGTGATGCCGCTGATCCGATTTGACCCTGCAGAAGAATATCATCAGGATTATCTCGAAAAGAATCCCGGCGGATATTGCCATATCGATCTGGATCTTGCAAAAAAACCTCTGATTAATCCTGATCTATATCCCAAACCGGACGAAAGCACATTAGAAAAGCGTTTAACACCCATACAATTGGATGTAACACAGAACAGCGGAACGGAAGCTCCATTCACCAATTCGTATTGGAATACTTTTGAAGAAGGGATTTATGTGGATATCGTAACCGGAGAACCGCTTTTTATATCAAAAGACAAATTTGCCTCCGACTGTGGTTGGCCAAGTTTTTCTAAACCAATTGCGGAAGAAGTGATAACCTATGAACAAGACAACCGGTACAACATGTCCAGAATTGAAGTCCGCAGCCGCAGCGGTGATTCGCATTTAGGGCACCTCTTTCCGGATGGACCGCAAGAACTTGGAGGGTTGCGCTATTGCATCAACAGCGCAGCGCTGCGTTTCATCCCCAAAGACGAAATGGAAGCAGAAGGGTATGGCTATTTATTGAATCAGTTCTAATGGTAACAAGTTATTGGATTCGAAACCATCAGAAACTCGAAACAACAAACAACTATTCCTATAAAGAAGCAAATAATTCGAAATATGAAAAGAATTCAGTATTGTTCTTCTGGTTTTACGCTATGTGTAAAACCAGAAGAACAATAAATTTTACTTTTAAGTTATCTCTACATGATATACAAATACTTCTCAATAGCAATTTTACTTTTTGAATTCCGAATTGCTGAGGGAGGATAGATATTCAAGCGAACAGAAAACAATGACAAATCCAGATATCAAATGATTTATTTGCAAAAGAAGGATGATCATGGGAAAATCAGTTATTATTTTGTGTATTTTTAGAGCACAAGTACTGCGAATTAAATCATCAAAAAACATGACAAACATCTTTTACCGCAGAATGGCGATTATTCAAAAATAGAAAATGGTATATACTTTTTAAAATCTGTTTATATTTTTTACAGAATAAATTGATCTTGCGGAAATTTATCGAAATAATCAAGGACCTGTCTCTGTTTAAAGCAATTCATAATTTGAAAAAGCCCGATAAGAAAAAAGAGAAAATTTGTTGTTACGTTGTTTTTGCGCAAAAACAACACATCCCAATCACAATTTGAATCGCCACGCTGCTTATTCATCAAAAGACAGAAAAAATGCTCAATAACGAATCATCTTTTTTTTTGACCGGAAGTAAACGTTTACAAAACGATGAACACGATAAATTCTTTGCATTTTCAAACTGGTTTTCGAAAAAGAATTCAAAAAAATAGGAAAGGCGGAATTTTATTATGGGAGATCTTTTAGCCGAGCTGATTGATATCTCGAAATCATTCCCCGGAGTCAAAGCATTAGACCATGTGAACTTCGATCTGAAACCAGGTGAAGTACATGCTCTGGTGGGTGAAAATGGTTCAGGCAAATCTACTTTGATGAAAATCCTTTCCGGCGTATATACAAAAGACGAAGGAAAAATCATCGTCAACGGGCAGGAAGTAGAATTTCAAAACCCAAGAGCTGCCCAGGATATGGGCATCTGTATCATTCATCAGGAATTAAACCTTTGCCGTCACTTATCCATCGCGGAAAACATTTATTTAGGAAGAGAACCCTACCAGGGTCTCTTTGTCAATCAAAGAAAACAGATTGAAGATACACGAAAAATACTGAAACGATTGGATGTCGATCTGGATCCGACAACCAGAGTCAGTGAATTGACAGTATCGAAACAACAGATGGTTGAAATTGGTAAAGCAATTTCAACGAATGCGAAGATTATTATCATGGATGAGCCGACATCGGCGCTTACGATCAAAGAGATCGACGAATTATTTAAGATCATTCATGTACTGAAACAGGAAGGCCATGGCATTATCTATATTTCTCATCGATTGGATGAACTGGCTTCCATCGCTGATAGAGTGACTGTGATCCGTGATGGACAACATATTATCACTATGGATTATAAGGATACAACACAGGAAAAGATTATCCGCTATATGGTCGGACGTGAATTGAAAGAGAAATTCCCGCGGATCAAAACGCAAGCCGGTGAAATCATCTTTGAAGTGAAAAACCTTACTGCAGGAAAAGCAGTCAAAAATGTGAGTTTCCAGGTACGGGAAGGTGAGATCCTTGGAATTGCCGGATTAATGGGCGCCGGAAGGACTGAAACGGTACGGGCAATATTTGGCGCAGATAAAAAAGAAAGCGGGCAGCTATTTCTGCACGGGAAAGAGATCCACATCCATAAACCGCTGGAAGCAATTGAAGCCGGAGTTTTCTGTGTCCCTGAGGATCGAAAGCGAGACGGTTTATGCATCTCCATGCCGGTATACCAAAATGCCACCCTTCCCAACATGGAAAAAGTTACAGTAAATGGTATTGTGAACACCCGAAAAGAAATCGCTATTGCCGAAGAGATGATTAATGAATTAACCATTAAAACTCCGACCGTCAGCCAGACCGTGAAAAACCTCAGTGGCGGAAATCAACAAAAAGTGGTTGTCGGGAAATGGCTGGTGAAACCGGCTCACGTCATCCTGTTTGATGAACCAACGCGGGGTATCGATGTCGGCGCCAAAGTGGATATTTACAATCTGATGAATGATCTGAAGAAAAAAGGGATCGGTGTTGCTTTTGTTTCTTCAGAACTTCCAGAAATATTGGGAATGGCTGACCGTATTGTCGTCATGTGTGAAGGACGGGTCACAGCGGAATTAGACGCATCCGAAGCAAGCCAGGAATTGATTATGCAGTACGCAACACAATACATGTAAACGAGGATCCTATGAATCAAGCTGCAGCAAAACCAACCATGAATAAAAGAAGAAAGATTTCCCGACAAACGAGACAAATCGTCAGTACAGCAGGTGCACTCCTTGTTTTGGCAATTGTATTTACAATTGCCAATCCGAATTTTATCTCATCGATGAATATTTTAAATATTCTCAAACAGGCGACACCGATTATCATCATTGCTATCGGACAGACCTTTGTGTTGATTACCTCCGGTATTGATCTTTCCATCGGTTCCGTAATCGCATGTTCCGGTATCGTCGCTGCAATTTGTATGCGTGCAGGATGGCCAGTCTGGCTTTCGATGATTGCAGGATTGCTGTTTGGCGCAGGTGTCGGTGTATTGAATGGTGTTTTGATCGTTTACGGCAAGCTTCCTGCATTTATCGCGACAATGGGAACGATGACCACGATTCGCGGTCTGGCTCTGTTCCTGACGCAAGGAATTCCGATCGGAAGCCTGCCAAAATCCTTTACACAAATTGGTACACAGCGAAATTGGCTGTTTAATGTTCCAAATCAAGTTTGGATTATGTTCATTCTGGCGGTGATTTTTGGCTTTGTACTGGCAAAAACAAAAGTCGGACGATACACCTACGCGATGGGATCCAATTATGAAGCCACTCGTCTGTCCGGCGTCAATGTGAATCAGACATTGATAATCGTCTATACCATCAGCGCATTTTTGGCAGCCTGGGCGGGCATGATCATGACAGCCAATGTCATTTCTGCCGCTCCCACAGCAGGAGATGGCTATGAGCTGGATGCAGTCGCATCGTCTGTTATCGGCGGCGCCAGCACACTGGGAGGCGAAGGAATCGTCCCCGGGACTGTATTAGGAGCGCTTGTCATAGCAACACTGCGCAACGGATTAAACTTATCCGGTGCATCCCCATTTATTCAAAAAATGATTATTGGTATTGTGATCATCGGAGCGGTTTTCATTGATCGGTTCCGCCGCAATGATTAATTGGTGAATAAAACTGCCGTGGGCAGTTTGAGTAATAGTCTAAAGGAGATAGGAAATGAAAAAAGCGTTGTTGTTCTTAGTATTAGCTATGCTGCTTTCCATTTGCACCACCGCAATAGCTGCAGATAGCTACACCATTGCATTGATCACGATGGATTCCATGGACCAGCACTGGCTGAAGGTAAAAGCTGGCGCTGAAGAAGCAGTAGCTGAGTTAGTCGCTGCAGGAAATGATGTAAAACTGGTCTTCGATGCACCTTCCACAAAAGTTGACTCCGTGGTACAGGCAAGCATGGTTGAAAATCAGATCACCAATAAAGCGGATGCAATCATGGTCGCCCCGATGGATGCAGAAGCGCTTGCTCCTGCCATCGAAGCCGTTTATGATGCCGGAATTCCGATGATTTTGATCGATACACTCGCCAATACGAAGAAATTCCAGGTGATTTACCAGACCGACAATGGCGCTGCTGCTCGCACTGCTGCTCAGGAACTTGGTAAACTGCTGGGCGGGAAAGGCAAAATTGCCATCATCAATGCCCAGGCTGGTTCCCAGACAACCATGACCCGCGAAGGCGACTTCCGCGATGAAATGGCAAAAGCATTCCCCGATATCGAAATCGTCGGTGTGCAGTACTGCGATGGCGATAAACAGAAAGCCCTCAACTATGCTGAAGACTTCATGATGCAGACTCCTGACCTGGCTGGCTTCTATGCCTGCAACGAAGGATCCACCGTCGGCACTGGCAATGCAGTCGATCAGGCTGGAAAAGCCGGCACCATTAAAGTGGTCGGTTTCGATTTCTCCGATGAGGTTAAAGATCTGGTGGAACGCGGCGTAATTCAAGCAACCATGGTTCAGAATCCGTGGGTAATGGGTAACGAAGGCGTCAAGGCAGCTTGGAAGCTGATCAATGGCGAAAAAATTGCTGACGAAGAAGCTTTTGTTGTCGACACTGGTGTTACTGTTGCCACAAAAGAAAACCTGAAGGATATCAAATAATCCGGAAGAACAATCAAAAAAGAGTCTGGCAAATGCAGCCAGACTCTTTTTAATTCTCATGGGGCAGGAGATTGCCACGCCCTTACGGGGCTCGCAATGACAAATATCGCCTCTGTGTAACTCCCGTCACGACCTGTCATTACGAGGAGGGCATAAGCCCGACGAAGCAATCTTTATTATTAAATAAGAAAACAGATAATTGAGATGTACAATAAATTGCACAAAACGGATTAAGACTTTTTATAATCAGAGTCGGGAATGAAAAAAGAAGATACGTGGTTTGAATTAGATACGGCAGCAAAACTATACCCTGCGATAATGTCTCCTAAACAAGCAAGTGTTTTTCGGCTTAGCTGTACTTTGACCGATCCAGTGGATCCGGAAATGCTGCAAACCGCATTGTATGTCACGATTCAGCGCTATCCTTCATTCAATGTCCGATTGAAACGGGGTGTATTCTGGAATTATTTTGAACCGAACACCAACCATCCAACAGTCAGTGAAGAAACCGCTTACCCCTGCCAGATGCTGGACGCATCCAAAAACAACGACTTTCTCTTTCAAGTGACCTGGTTTGGCAAACGGATCAATTTGGAGATTTTCCATGTAATCGCGGATGCTACGGGAGGAATTGAGTTCTTGAAGACCCTGGTATTCTATTATCTCAGTCTTCAGGGAAAAGTTGTCGCTACACAGGGTCTGATACGGACCTTAGAGACAAAAATTGATCCTGAAGAAACTGAAAACAGTTTTGTCCGCTATTATGATCCAAAAATCGTGACTAGCCGTGCTGAGGAAAAAGCATTTCATTATTCCGGAAGCAGTCTCCCGTTTCAACATTCGCGTCTGATCCACGGATTGATATCCACAGAAGATCTGCTGGACAAAGTTCATGCATATCATGCAACTGTGACCGAATACTTGACAGCAGTTTTAATTAAAGCTTATTTCAACGCCTCAGAATCCCTGATTAAGTCGGAAGATATTGTAAAAATATCGGTTCCGATTAACCTGCGTGCAATTTTTCCAAGCCGGACTGTTCGTAATTTCTCTTTTTATATGAACATCGGTGAGAAATATCAGCAAAAAGATGATCGCTTTGAATCACTTTTAAGAAAAGTATCGGAACAGATGAAGGAGCAGCTTCAAAGAGAAAAAATCCTTGCCAGAATGAATCCTAACGTCTCCTTCGAAAAAAATGCTGCCATCCGCGCGGTGCCGTTGGATGTGAAACTGGCGGTCATCCGACAAGTTCACCAGATGATCGGCGAAGACCTTTTCACCTGCAGTCTTTCCAATATCGGTGTGATCGGGATTCCAGATTCCATGCGGCCTTTCATCGCTCGCTTTGATTTTGGGCTCAGCACTTCGGATAAAATTCCGGTGAATTGCAGCGTTTGCTCATATAAAGGGATTGTTTCAATTACTTTTTCGTCCTCCATTAAAGAGACAACACTGGAAAAAGAATTCTTCCGCTTTTTAGCAAAAGATGGGCTGCAAGTCACGATTGAAACCAGTGAAGGTTAATAGATGAAAAAATGCCTTGAATGTAATGTCTGGGTGAACACCAATGCCATCCGCTGTCCCTTATGCGGTGTTGGATTGAATCAATTGGGACAGTCCGAAACCACCCTTTTGTACCCATCTTATTCCAAAAACAGACACGGGAAAAGAAAGATGAATTTTCTTGCGAAAATTTTCTTCTTTATTTCGATTGCAGCTTCATTGATCTGTTTTTTTGTGAATGTGCTCACGTGGAACGGTCTGCCCTGGTCACTGGTCGTCGCTGGCGGGATCATCATTTCCTGGCTGCTGGTAGGTCTGCCGCTGTTGAAGACAATGAATCTGAATTTTATGCTGATTGACCAGATGATCGGTGTTCAGATTTACCTGTATCTGATCGATCGGATTTTCGGCAATAAAGGCTGGTCTCTTAATTATGTCTATCCGCTGCTATATGTCGCAGTTGCCATCGTTATTGTTTTATTTGTGATCATCTATCGTATCGCCTGGCATGATTACCTGATCACTGCAGTTATCATGGCTGTGATCGGTTTTTACCCGCTGATTCTGATTGCGTTCGGTGTTATCGATGTGCTCTGGCCGAGCTACACTGCGATGATGTTCGCCGTCTTATTGATCTGCGGTTTATTCATCTTCGGACGCGATAAATTAAAAAAAGAAATTCGTAAAAGAATGAATCTGTAGCCAGGAAATGGAATTATTAACTTACTTTTTGAATCGCTGGATTTTGAAAAAGCTCATATACATCGTTGAATGATGTAAAATTCAGACTTGAAATTAAGTCTTCAAACTGTTTAAAATCCGGAACAATAAAGTATCCTTCCACGCACGATCATCCTGAACAGCCACCAGCACGCTGATAAAGATCAACACAGCGCCAAAGATTTGAATTCCCGTAAATGTCTCATGCATGAAAATCATTCCGAAAATGGATCCGAAAACCGATTCAAGTCCAAGAATAATAGCAGCCTTGGACGGTTTGGCATATTTCTGACCGATTGCCTGCAGCGTAAACCCCCCGCCGATGACCAAAATTCCGGAATAAAGAATAAACGGAAAGGTGAAAGCCAATTTGCCGTTTGTGTCGCCCTGTTCAAAAATTCCCCAACACAGCAAGTTTAAAGTAGCGCAAACCAGAAATTGCCCGGCTGAAAATTGAATCGGATCCGTCTTTCTGGATGCTTTACCGACAATTATGATATGCAGTGCCCAAAAATTGGAACCGATAAAAACAATTGCATCACCAATGGCAAAATGATCCAGCGGTTTGCCTGCCGTACTTAAAAAGTACAATCCAGTGATTGCAAAAATTGCCGCGATAAAAGCGCTACGTTTAATTTTCTGTCGGAACAAAAGAAATGAGAGAAAAGGGACCAGTGCCACATAGATGGTTGTGATAAAGCTGGCATTACCGATTGTCGTCTGTTTCATACCATACTGCTGAAGCGCCGCTGCAATAAATAGTATACATCCTGAGAAAAACGTCAGCAGTCCGCCTTCCTTGAAAAAAGGAAGTTGAAACTTAGCCAAAATAAGAATGAAAAGAGCTGCAAGTAAATAACGAATGCCATTAAATGCAAAAGCGGATAAATTATCCGCGCCAATTTTCTGAGGAATAAATCCGCTGCCCCAAATAATTGCTGTCGTCAGCAGCATCCCTTCGGAAATGAATTGCTTTGTTTTTACATTCTCAAGATTTTGACTGTTTTCCAAGTACAACTCCCATCTTTTTCAGATTATCCGTGTGAACTTGCTGGTAAAATTTACTATCCACAGGAGCTGGCAGCATCTTTTTCTCTGACAATCCCTGCAAATATTCATAATTCTTTACCATAATGGTTTTATCGGTCAAACTGCCGTGCCCCGGGAAAACTTTTTTCACATCGCTGCGTTTAATCCAGGATTCCAGGTTGTGAAGCCAGAGCGGGACCTCAGCCGGATCATTGATCACAGGCACCGCCTCAAACGAATCCCCGCCCAGTAAAACGCCCCACTCCGGGATGAAACCAACGATGCTATCCGAAGTATGCCCGCGGAATTGATAAAGCTCCAGGGAATAATAGCCCATGTCAATTGTCAATTTTTCATCAAAAGTGACGTCCGGTGTGATCAGTTTGACACCCTTCCAGCCATTCGCATGCTCGTTCCGCATCTTCTTCAATGTGGATGGGAGTTCATTTTCAAAACGGTCCAATGAATTGGTATGTGCAACCACATGCTCAAAAGGATATCCACAAGTGCCCCAGCAGTGATCCCAGTCAGCATGACTATACACAGCCATCGCAGTTTTTTTCTCAAGATGTTGAGAGAATTCCATCATATTCCTGGGATAGGAAAATGTATCCCAGACAACACAATAATCCCTGCCTTTCAGAATGGCACTGTTAACCTGTAACTTTTCATTGGGAAAAAAATCTGCCTGCGCAATCGTAAAAAAATCATCAATGTGAGTTGTTCGAATCATTCGAATGATTATAACTGAGGAGATGGAAATTCAAAAAACTTACATGAGGGTGAATTTTTAAAGAAATATTGATTGAAGCTGTTGGTATATCGCCAGATTTAGAGAGAAAATTTTCAATGACAGGAAGAATAAGATCGAATGGTGAATATGTGTTTTACCAATATATTCCTTCGCATCTGCGGAGTTTAGACAGTATTCTGCTATTGCGAGGAGGGTATCCGCCCGACGAAGCAATCTCTTTTCGTACAGTCCCCTTTACTTGATGGAGCAAGAAAATTGCCACACCACCTGCGGGGCTCGCAATGACAGGTTTTCCATAACAAGGCTCACAATGAAAAACATCGCGGCAGCGATTCAAAATATTGACATCCTTTTCAAATAAATTGAGAAAGTTTGTTGTTGTGATGTTTTTGAGTGAAACTCAAAAACATCACAACAACAAGTAAATTTTTCCAAATTTGGATTTTCTGTTTCATATTTCGAATTAATGACATCGCGGAAGAATGAGATAAAATGATGAATATGGGTTTTATCATTACCAAAGCTTCGCTGCGTGATCTAAATGCAATTCTCAAACTGGAGCAGGTTTGCTTTACTAAAGAAGCCTGGACATTTCTGGACGTAGCCGGCACACTGATCGCCTCAGACATCATCCGTTATAAAGCCGCCTATGGCGAAGAACTGGCTGGATTTGCCGCGGCTGAAATCCGCAAATCCGAACAAACCGGCTGGATCATCACCTTGGGGGTTTTTCCGCAATACCGTAAACAAGGAATTGGATCGGCTCTACTGAAAGCATGCGAAAAAGCCTTGTTGCCGCTTAAAATTCGTTTATGCGTCAGCACGAAGAACCATGAAGCAATTCATCTCTATAAAAATATTGGCTACCGCGAGGTCGGGATCTGGCCATCTTATTATGCCGATCATTGCGATGCCATTGTGATGGAAAAAAATGAACAAGAATCGATATCAGACGCTCTTTAATTTCTTTTTGTTGTGCATCATTTTTACCGGTATATGTTTCCGCTTTACCAACATGGACTGGGATTCCGGTGCACTGTTGCATCCAGATGAATATGGACTGACCAATACACTGACACGCCTTTCCATTCCACGATCCATCAGCAATTATTTTAATACGCGTGAATCAACACTCAGTCCCTACAACCAATACGACCTGAACGGTCAAAAAACCGTCGATGGTCCAGATAACCGAATGCGCTGGGGACAGCTTCCGATGCTGATTATCCGCCTGACGGCAGAAGCCGTCGACACGACCGGCTATACCGAATTGCGGCGCACAGGTCGGTATGTTTCAGCGATAATTGATACCGGCACGCTGATCCTGCTTTTTCTAATGACCTGGATGCTGTTCCATAGTGTCACCATGGCATTATTGAGTACCGCATTAAGCAGTATGGCAGTGATGCAGATACAGCAGTCCCATTTTATGACTGTCGACACCTTTGCTGTCTTTTTTTGCATGCTGACGCTTCTGGCAGCTGTAAAAATTTCCAAATCAGATATAATCCGAAAAGACACACGTGGCATCTGGCAGATCACCAGCCGAGCATGGCTATGGTTCGGCCTTTTCGGCATTTTTCTGGGAATGGCGATCAGCTGCAAAATCAACCATGCCGTACTGGGCATGATGGTCGTTGTTGCAGCATTCATTGCCATCGCAGAGCAAAAGCTGAGCTCAAAAAAAGAACTCAGGCGCATTATCCTGCTGGCACTTGGAATGTGCCTGTTCAGCGCCATCATGATGGTCTTATCCTTCCGCCTTTTTCAGCCGATGAGTTTTCGCGCTCCTACCGGAAATACGTCCTTGTTGACCTGGCATATCAATCGAGACTGGTGGGATAGTATGCAAGTGGCTGCCGCTGAATCCAGTGGAATCGGCGGAGGTCCGCCATCTGAACAATGGGCACACCGTATTCCAGTGCTCTTTCCGCTGATCAATATGATTTTTTACGGCATGGGCGTCCCACTGGGAATTGCCGTCTGGATCGCCGGACTATACGCAATTCTGCGCATTATCCGTTCAACAAACAGCGAATGGAAAGCCCTGCTGATTCCGGTCGTTTGGTCCTTCTTCTTCTTTCTGTTTATGGGGACACGCTTTGTTAAGTGTATCCGCTACATGCTGCCGGTCTACCCGACGTTTTGTCTGTTGGCAGCCTGGGGACTGACAGCATTCTGGAAGCGAGCAAATGGCTGGAAAAAAGCATTTCCAGCTGCAGCAACCTGTTTCGTCCTTTCCGGCGCTATTATCTGGGCAGCGGTATTCGTAAATACCATTTATGGGCAGGAACACTCCCGTGTCGAAGCGGTGCGCTGGATCTACGAGAACATCCCAGCCGTCTTTCAACTTGCCGGTACGGATGAAAGCGGAGAGAACCCCATCAGTATCCCGGTCAACGCCGACAGTGTCGTGCCGCTTTCCATACAAACCACCTTTGAGCAGACATTCATTCCCGCCCGCGATATCCGGATCTTCCAATTGAGCATGCCGCATGTCCGCTCCGTTTCTCAATCAGAAGAAACACGAATGCTGGAAGTTCAGATCATCGATCCTTATCAGCAAGTGATATCGGATTCGATTGCAGCGCTTCCCAAAAAACTGGAGGACGGTTCGGTGGATATCCCACTGAATTCGACCTATTTAAAAAAAGGGGAGCGTTATTCCATTCGGGTGAACCTGCGTTCAGGATCGGAACTCATGCTGCGGAGAAACGTGATCGCCAATGAAAATTGGGATGAAGGTTTGCCGTTTCCTCTGGATGGATACGATCCTTTCGGCCAATTGTATAACGGAATAACCAACCAGGTGCGCTGGAGCGACAACGAAGAAAAAAAGAAAATGCTGCTGGATACACTCGATAAATCCGATTACTTGATCTTGCCCAGCCAGCGGGGCATGTGGAGTGTCTGCAGAATTCCATTGACGTACCCGATGACCATAGCGTATTATGAGGCGCTGTTTGACGGCAATCTCGGCTTTGAACTAGTGGCAGCGTTTCAGCGTCCGTTTCGCATCGGTCCGCTGGTTATCTCCGACCTGGTCGGCACAGTATCCTGGAATCAGCAGCCGCAGCTGCCGATTAAAAATTTGAGCATCTGGTCTGCGGAGGAAGCATTCAGCGTCTATGATCATCCACCAGTCTGGATTTTCAAGAAAAGCAGCCATTTCAATTTACAGGCAGTCAAAGCACTCCTGGATCAGATTGATTTGTCCGCTGTCGTCAATCAAGGACCGACCGATGCAATCTGGCCAGAAGGTTATGGAAAGGAATGAAAAAAACTCAACACCTTTGGATGAATCGTTAAAATAAATGCATTTTACACGATTGATTCAAATAAATTCGAATTTCGAATAGTTGAGAATTAATATCTATTGCAAATTTCCATTGTCGATCTATTTATGTGCTTCGCACACGGATAAATGAACTACAAGACACGCCATCATAGTTTGAATTGCTGTTTTTCCTTGACTATGGAAAATTGAAAAGCAGACGGGAAATTCGAATTCTTCAGTACAACCATTGATTCGACATATTATCAAAGAAATTTTTACTATAGACGTAAAATCATTAATCAGAATCCGGACTTACATGGAAAGATGAAGAAACATCAATATAAAAATATCACTGCATGGGTCATCCTTTGCACAATCATTCTGATTCTTGTCAATATGGACATGTTTCATTTTGAACAAGTCATTCCTGTTCGCAGATCCTTCTATCCCGATTCCGATACCAGAGGCAATCAACCTGTGACACAGCGCATCCGATTGTCTCAGGGATCCTACCGGGCAGTTCTGTCCGGTGCCAATGAGAATAAGTACAACGGCTACAATCTATATCTGAATGGAGAGTTGGTCAAAACTGATACCTTTGATGTCGGAACGATCGATGATGTGATCCCTTTTTCAATTGAAACATCCGCCGCAGATATGCAAATCGGGGTCTATTACAGTCAGTCTTCTGGTGCTTTTCGTATTGAACACATCAAGATCATATCCGATTTCGTCATTTTAAAAGAGAACATCATCCGACACCTGTTTAGTTCGCTTGTATTGCTGGCATTTTTGATCTTGCTATATTTCCGAGTATTCGCTACGGCGCAATACCGAAAACGGATGGGCAGATTTGCCGAACCGCTCACCGAGAAAACCAGTCTTTTTATTTTTCTGGTATCCCTCATAGTCTCTGCTCCCTTACTCAACAGCGGTTTTCCGCAGTCGACGGATCTGATTTTTCATCTGATGCGCATCGAAGGCATCAAAGAAAGTCTTGTTTCTGGTTATCTGCCGGCAAGAATTTATGAATACACATTGAATGGTTACGGGTACGGCTCGGGCTTGTTTTATCCGGATCTCTTCCTGTATTTTCCGGCAATTCTGCGGCTGTTGGGTTTCCATATTCTCACCGCATATAAAATTTTTACATTTTTGTGCAACTTCTTTTCAATGCTGAGCATGTATCTTTTTATCAGCCGCATCGCTAAGTCGCGCTTTGCTGGCCTGGTTGCAGCAATTTTTTACAGTTTGGCAGTCTACAGGCTGGCAGTGATTTACTTCCGCGGAGCATTGGGAGAGATGCAGGTTTTTATCTTTCTTCCGCTTGTTTTGTGGGGATTGTTCGATATTCTAAATAACCGACCAGACCATTGGCTGGTTTTTGCTGCCGGTTTCGCAGGATTGCTGTTGTCCCATCTGTTTGGGTTGGCGATCAGCGGGGTCATGACCATGTTCATCCTGCTTTTTTATCTTGATCGGATCGTTAAAGACCGCCGAATTCCAATCGCTATAGGAAAAGCTTTTATCTTAACCGTATTGGTCACGGCTTTTTTCTGGGGTCCGATGTCAGAACAAATTCTGACCAATCCGATTAAAGCCAATTTTCTGTTTTCCAATCAGGCGGATCAAATCAATAGCAGTTATCTGCTAACTCTGCGCGAAATTTTTTCCTTTTTTACTGAGTATAACAATATTTACCAGCGGCTTTATTTTGGTTATCCATTGATTCTGATTCCATTGATCTTTTTATTTGCTGCAAAAAAAATACGCCAACAGAATAACTTGTTCCGATTTTCGCTTCCGCTATTCCTGACAGGTCTGCTCTTTCTGGCGGCCAGTACCAATCGTTTTCCGTGGTTACACTTTACATGGTTTTATAACCGGATTCAATTCCCCTGGCGGACACTGATGATTCCTGTGTGTTGTTTCTCCGCACTTGGTGGTCTGATTTGGAAAACTCTTTTTTCTAAAAAACATGCATGGGTAATTCTGGGAACACTGACTGTTTGCCTGATCGGCGTGATCCCGTTCTTTTCTCATCTCATGAATCAAAAGATGTACCATGGAGAAGATTTTCAGCTTGAAAGCAACCGCATTTCCGGAGCTGAATGGCTGCCAATAAATGCTGACAGTGAGTTCATTGATAAGAATGGAAATACGGTGCTGGCATCCGTCTCGGATTTTGTGACCAAATCCTTTCGACGGAAAGGTCTTACTTTTTCCGTGGATTTCGAAATCAACAGCGAACCTGCGGATCCCGTATTGGTGGAAATCCCTTTGCTGTATTACACCGGATATCGAGCGCGACTGGAACAAAACAGCAACGATCCATCAGAGCAAAAAGTATTTCAGGGGCCACACGGATTGACTAGTGTACAGATCGATCCGGATGTAAAAAGTGGAACCCTTTTTGTGTGGTATGCCAAAACGCTTGTGCAGCGCATTTCAGAGGGAGTCAGCTTAATCACACTGATTCTGATCCTCCTTTTTCGCCGTCGAAAAATCGATGCCTGAACTCTCCTGATAGGGGGTAGAGAAAAGCGCTTTCATTCTTCCAGCAACCGCTGTGCCGTAAATTGATCGGTGATCAAAATGTTGATCAATCTGCCGCGCAAAGAACCACGGATCGCACGATATTTGCGCCGTCCACCGGCAATCCCGATAGCCCTTTCCACTTTTTTTAATTGCGCAATTTCCATGGAAATCACATGGCTTGTCAGCAGACTTTGATCCATCTCATTGCCATTCTGATCAAAAAACCGCAGCAGGATGTCACCCACAGCGCCATTACTCTCCAAAATGCGAATATCTTTCTCGGAAAGCGCATTACCGCTGGCTGCCAGCAGACTGGATGGATTCAGCGCACCGATTCCGACCAGTGCTGTGTTCACGAAAGGAAAGAGTGAAAGGACATCACTGACCGATTTGTCCTGAATAATCGTCTGATAAACTTCATCAGTTTTAATGACCGCCGGCAACGGTAAAAAGTAAGCAGTACCATTGACAAGTGAAGCCAGGTGGCTGGCGAGGTAGGCAGATTGATTCTGCGAGCTGGCATTCCCGAGTCCTCCCAGAATCTGAACGACCTGTATGCCGCTTTTTCGCGGAACAGGTGTCATTGCGTTGACCGTGGAGATCAGCATCGAACTCCAGGAGGACAATCCAATGATGTCATTGGGGCGAATGGTATTCTCCAGGTAACTCGCAGCGCACGCTCCGATTTCTCGAATCATGCCGGGACCTTCCTCTTCGGAGGCGCAGTCAGCAATTACCACATCCTTTAACCCGTACTTTGCGACCAGGTTTTCCTCCATCTCGGTATAAACACCGCGTGGAATATTGACGACAATTTTGACAATGCCTTCTTTTTCGCCCAGCGTCAACAGACGCGAAACAGCCGCCTGAGAAAGTCCTAATTGTTCAGCAATTTCATTTTGTCGTACATGGGATTCATAATATAACCTCGCAACGCGAGCGATGAGCCGTGGATCTTCTTTTCTCCCCATTTTGTCCCCCTTAAACGTCAGTGGTATGACAATCAATGACTTTCGTCACGATTTTGTCACATAAATGAATAATTATTCATATTTGATAATATATTCAAAAATTTCGGGTATGATTAGTAAAAATAAAAAAGCATGAATATCTATAATTGAATAATTATTCAATTATAGTGTACCACAATAGGTCAACGAATCGAAATATTGAAAAAATAGCAGGACAACGAATTTCCTCTCGTTTCGAAAAAGGCCTTTCCAACTTTCGATTTACTGACGATAGGTTGAAAATGAGTGATCAGGAACTAAAAGAAAAATCAATCTTTTATAGAGAATTAACTCTGAAAATTATCACAGCAGCAAATGCCGGTCATACAGGTGGTGATCTTTCCTGCATTGATATTCTGAATGTGCTATATAACCGGATTCTGAATGTCGCACCGGATCGTATGAATGATCCGAACCGTGACCGTTATGTTCAGTCCAAAGGTCACGCTGCGGAAGCACTCTATGCAATTTTAACCGAACGCGGTTTTATGCCAGAATCATGGAGCGAGCGAGTTGGATTGTACCTTTCTCCTGTTGCCGGTCATCCCACACGTAAAATTGCTGGCGTTGAACAGAGCACTGGCGCGTTGGGTCATGGTTTGTCTATTGCTGTCGGGATGGCCATTGCCGGCAAGTTGGATAACAGGAACTACCGCGTTTTTTGCCTGATGGGCGACGGCGAATTGGCTGAAGGTTCGATCTGGGAAGCTTCTATGGCGGCTGCCCATTATCGACTGGATAATCTCATTGCTATCGTCGACCGAAATCGGCTTCAAATTTCCGGTTCCACGGAAGATGTGATGAGCCTGGAACCTCTAAAAGAAAAATTCGAAGCGTTCGGTTTCTCGGTGCGGGAAGTTGACGGGAATGATACGGATGCACTGCTGGCTGTTTTTCAGGCAGTTCCTTTTGAAAAGGGAAAACCGAGCCTGGTCCTTGCCAATACGATTAAAGGAAAAGGGATCAGCTACATGGAAAATCAGGCGAAATGGCATCATGGCGTACCTTCAGAAGATCAATTACAGCAGGCGTTGCGCGAATTTAAAGCTGAAAGAGAGGCTCTTTGACATGCTGCCTCCATTAAAAAAAGGATTACCCAATTTGGAATACATGGCACAGATTCTGATCAATCGAGCAAAAGATGATCCGAATCTGATGATCGTAACCAGTGATTCACGCGGCTCAGGACGTGTTACTGGATTCAGTGAGCAATTCCCCCAACAACTCATCGAAGTGGGCATTGCTGAGCAGAACTCTGTGGGCATTTCTGCGGGATTGGCTTCCTGCGGGAAAAAAGTGTTCACGATTTCACCGGGAAGCTTTTTATCGGCACGTTCATTTGAACAGGTGAAAAACGATGTGGCTTATTCTAATAATCCGGTCGCACTGCTGGGTATCAGTTCCGGCGTCAGTTATGGTGGACTGGGCGCGACCCATCATTCGATTCACGATATAGCCGCTTTAATGGCTGTACCAAACCTGGATTTATGTATACCTGCGGATAATTTTGAAACAGAGACTGTTCTGGAATCCTATTTACAGTATCCCCGGCCGATGTATATCCGATTCGGTAAGAAAACAATGCCGCTTTTTTACTCATCTGCCAATGAAGTTACATTTGGGAAAGCTGGCATTCTGCATCAGGGATCTGACATTTTGATTATTGCTTGCGGTGAAGCATTACAGCCGGCATATGAGGGTGCGGCAGCTTTGGAAGCGGAAGGGATCAGCGCCGGACTGATCAGTCTGCATTCATTACGCCCATTCGATAAAACAACGATTCTGGATATGGCTGCTTCCTCCAAAGCTGTGATTACTTTGGAAGAACACTCCATTTATGGCGGTCTGGGTAGCATTGTGGCTAGTTTATTGATGGAGCGCCGCCTTTTCCGGCCAATTAAAATACTTGCCTTTCCGAATGAAGATCTGGTCACTGGCAGTCAAACGGATCTTTTCGACCATTATGGTATTTCTGCTTCCGGTATAACCGCCGCAGCAGCAGAACTATTACGATAAGGAGCAGGAACGTGACGTTGATTCTTGCGATTGATCAAAGTACATCCGCAACCAAAGCGATGCTGTTTAATGAAAAAGCTGACTTGCTCGATCAAGTCAGTGTCACCCATCAACAGTATTTTCCGAAACCGGGTTGGGTAGAACATGATGCGGAAGAAATTTATCAAAATGTGCTGATGGCTGTCCGCAGCCTCAAAGAAAAGAATCCGGCGGCACTTGATCAGGCAGCCTGGTTCAGTCTGACCAATCAGCGTGAAACAATCGTTGTCTTTGACCGCGAAAGCGGGAAACCACTGCATCACGCAATTGTCTGGCAGGATCGGCGAGGGGAAGATTTTTGTTCTTCTCTGCGAAATACCGCACTGGCGCAGATCGTACAGAAAAAGACCGGACTATTGGTGGATACTTATTTCCCTGCCAGTAAATTAACCTGGATAAAAAACAACCTGCCCGATCTGAATGAAAGACTCGTTCAAGGAACGGCATTGATCGGAACGATTGATACCTATTTGATTTATCGGCTGACGCATGGGAAAGTGTACGCAACAGACCATACGAATGCCAGCCGGACGTTGTTTTACGATATTGACACACTGCATTGGGATCGTAGTCTTTTGAGCGTTTTTGATCTGTCGATCGCCGAGTTGCCGGAAATCCGCGAAAGCGCTTCCTGCTTTGGGCAGACTGATTTTGAAGGAATTCTGGATAAATCATTGACGATTGCCGGTGTGATGGGAGATTCTCAGGCAGCTTTATTTGCGGAACGATGTTTCGAACCCGGTATGGCAAAAGTCACTTTTGGAACTGGTTCCTCGATTCTGTTGAACATTGGTCATGAGAAAAAATACTCAGAGAACGGTATCGTGACGGCTATCGCCTGGGTTTTAAACCGAAAACCGACGTATGCCTTTGAAGGGATTACCAACTTCACCGGAGCTGTCATTGCCTGGTTGAAAGATCAGCTTGGTCTGATTGATAATGTGGCTGATACAGAGATTCAGGCTTCTTCTGTGCCGGATAATGGCGGTGTGTACTTTGTCCCGTCTTTTGTCGGTATGGGCGCACCGTATTGGAAGGCGGATGCTCGTGGTGCAATTTTTGGACTGACTCCCGGTGTCAAAAAAGAACATATTATTCGAGCTGCGTTGGAAGGAATTGGTTTTACGGTAACCGATGTATTGCGCATTATGGGAAAGGATGCGGATATTCCGCTACTGCAATTATGCGCGGATGGCGGAGCAGTACGAAATCAGTTTTTAATGCAGTTTGTAGCAGATATCAATCAACGTGAATTGATCGCATCATCTCTGCCGGAGCTCTCGGCTTTGGGAGCTGTTTTTTCAGGTGGGCTGGCTTGCGGATTTTATGCGAATCTTCAGACGCTGCAACAGATCGACATGGCGGTACGGCGATATCTTCCCGCAATGGCCGCTGAAGATGTAAAGAATATTTTTTCGGGCTGGAATCATTCTGTACAAAAAGTCCTTTTATAAACAGAAGGAGTTGCTTTTAATGAAAAAGAAAATTAAATGGATCGTCTGGCTGGTTTTAATTGCTGCTTTTCTCGTTTGGGGTTCAAAGCAGTTTACTGTTGTCAATACGCAAGAACAAACCGCTGTGTTGGAATCTGAAAAGTTTGACAGGGTTGCTTATGTGGATGCAATCTGGGAAAGCAAGCTGCTTCCTGCTGTGCGTGAGGATTCAAAAGAACTACCGATTGTTCTGGACGCAATTGCAAAGGATCTGGAAAGCTCGGCGGAATTTGCAAAGATTTCCGTCAGCGGCGCTTACAATTATCGCGTACGCGGAGTCGGAACAGTTGAAGCGGTTGACCTTTCAAAAAAGGACGGCAAAGCAACGATCCGTCTTGATGGTTACAATGGTAATATTCAGGTTTTTCTGAATATTGGTCCAAAAATCAGCGGTGAATCCATCCGGGATGGCGCTGGATTCATTGATTTTGGAAATTTTAAAGATCAGACGGAATACGGTCAGGTATCCAAGGAAATCAATAAACGTGTCGGAACCGAGATTTTTGAGAAATTTGACTGGGCAAATATGATCGGTAAGAAGATCAGTTTTGGTGGAATGTTTACCATATTAACGACGAATCAGACAAAAATAAACCTGGATACGGTCACAATCAGTCCGGTCTATGTCGAAGAGGGTGATTGATATGTCTGAAACACAATTCCCTGAGAAAACCGGGACTCTCGAAAATCGCGCTGAAAATCCGGATGATATCATTCTGCATGCAGAAAAGATTACCAAGGTTTATCCCGGAACGACGGCGCTGAACAATGTCGATTTTGATGCCTATCGCGGTAAAGTGAATGTGTTGGTCGGTGAAAATGGAGCTGGAAAATCCACCCTGATGAAAATATTGGCGGGTGTGGAGCAGCCTACTTCCGGAAAACTGTATCTGGAGGGGAAGGAAATCAGCAACGGCTCCATCAAAGAAGCCGGAAGAAACGGGATCGGCATCATTTTTCAGGAAATGATGGTTTTTCCGAATCTCACAGTAACTGAGAATATTTTCACTGGTCGTGAAAAACGGGTCAATGGTATCGTGTCCTACAAAGAACAACGAGCAGAAACCGTAAAAATCCTGAAAAAGATGGAACAGAATATCAATCCGGATCAACTGGTAGGAGAACTGCGGGTCGGTCAGCAGCAGATTATTGAAATTGCACGTGCTGTCTCAGAAAAGCGGAAAATCTTGATCATGGATGAACCGACATCGGCGCTTTCCAATGATGAAGTCAAAGTTTTATTCAAATTGATGCGAGAATTGCTCATAAGCGGTGTAACCATCATTTACATTTCACACAAACTGGAAGAATTGCTACAGATCGGCGATTACATTACAGTGCTGCGTGATGGTAATAAAATGGCATCCGCCAAAGTAAAAGATATCAATCTTCCCTGGATCATCCGCTGGATGGTGGGTGAAAAGCACACGATGAAATCTTATCATCAGACTCGTCAAATTGGCGAAGAATTGATGCGTGTGGAGAATATTACCCTGCCACGCATCGGCGGTGGTTTTTCAGTGGATCATGTCAATTTTACAGTTCATAAAGGTGAAGTGCTCGGATTGTATGGTCTGGTTGGCGCCGGACGATCGGAGTTATTTGAATGTCTGTGCGGGTATGCCAAAGACGCTTCTGGAAAAATCTTTATTCAGAACAAAGAAATCAAAAGCAGACACATTGATGAAAGAATATCTGACGGAATCATCCTTGTCCCGGAAAATCGTCAGGTTGACGGACTGGTACAGACGATGTCAGTCGGCGGGAATGTTGTTCTTTCCAGCTTGAAGAATTTGATGAAAGGATTCTGGATTTCCGCCAAAGAAGAGAAAAAAGCGATCAATAAAAAAGTCGAAGAAATCCACATTAAAGTGCCGGATACCAACAATCTGATCACCTCGCTCAGCGGCGGCAATCAGCAAAAAGTGGTCGTATCCCGCGCATTGCTGACAAATCCGACGATTTTACTGTTAGACGAACCAACGCGGGGCATTGATGTCGGAGCAAAGGCTGAAATATTCCAGCTTGTCAACGAACTGGCATCCAAAGGGTATGGGATTATTTTTGTGTCAACAGAGTTAAAAGAGGTGATTTCCGTATCAGATCGAATTCTGGTTATGTCAAAAGGAAAAATCACCGGAGAATTTACACGGGAAGAAGCAACCGAAGAAGCGCTTGTCACTGCATCCGCCATCGGTCATGAACTTGAAGGAGTGAAGAATGCCTGAATTAAAAGGAAAAAAAGCGAACTGGCTGAAGATTGAATCATTTTTAATGAAAGGCCGTGCATTTATTGCGTTGATTTTTGTACTGATCATCTTCACAATCATCGTTCCAAACTTTGTGAATTCAACCAATCTGGTTGTAATGACCAAACATGTAGCGATTTATGCTACCCTGGCGATTGGAATGACCTTTGTGATTCTGACAGGAGGTATCGACCTTTCGGTCGGTTCTATAGCCGGATTATGTGCAATGATGGCTGGTGGATTTATCAATGAGGGGATTACGATCGGTACAAATACCTATTACCCTTCAATACCGATGGTCCTGATTCTGACTATGGCGATCGGTACTTTTTGCGGAATTATTAATGGCTTTATTATTGCGAAATTTAATGTTGCAGCTTTTATTGCGACCTTGGGTATGTGGTATGTCGCACGTGGTTTTGCCCAGATCCGTTCGAACGGCTTGACTTTTCCAAATTTAGTCGGACGCGCTGAACTGGGGAACACCGGTTTCCCGCAATTGGGTGCCGGCTCTTTTCTGGGTATCAGCTACAGCATCTGGATCATGCTGGTTTTTATGCTCGTAGCAATTTTCGTCACACGGAAACTGCCCTTCGGTCGCCATGTTTATGCCATCGGCGGTAATGAGAAGGCAGCCCGTATGTCTGGCGTAGCCATTGACAAGACAAAAATCGGTGTCTATGCAATTTCCGGTTTCTGTTCTTCAGTAGTTGGATTGATTATCGCGTCACAGTTGGTTGCATCGCACCCAATGACAGGTGATTCCTATGAAATGACAGCGATTGCTGCTGTGGTTTTGGGAGGTGCATCCCTCTCCGGTGGAATTGGCAGCATCGGCGGAACGGTCATCGGTGCATTTGTGATCGGTATTCTTTCAGATGGTCTGGTTATGGCTGGCGTCTCGTCATTCTGGCAGCAGGTTGCCAAGGGTATTGTCATCGTTTTTGCGGTCATCATCGACCAGGTGCAGCGCAGACTTCAGGAACGTGTTTCCCTCTCGCAGCAAGTTGAGGAAAAAGAGAATAGGTAGTTCTCCCCTAATACTGTGTATTACGAATTTCTAATTCGTAAAAATAAAATTTTCAATCTCTGTAACAGGAGGAAAGGAATAAAATGAAAAAGAGTTTGTTATTCATCGTTGTTCTTGCTCTGGTGTTAACCAGCGTAGCAGCCGTTTCCGCTGCAGACAGCAAAGGACTGATCTATGTGATCACTCCATCACATTCGAATCCGTTTTTTGGTTCTGAGGCTGAAATTGCAGTTGCAAAAGCAGAAGAGCTTGGCTATACTACAAAATCAGTCGTCCATGATGATGATGCCAACAAGCAGATGGAACTGTTTGAGACCGCCATCGCTGAAGGCGCTAAGGCAATTATCCTTGATAATGCCGGTGCCGACGCAACTGTCAGCGCTGTTCAGAAAGCCAAAGATGCCGGAATCCCGACTTTCCTGATCGATCGTGAAATCAGTGAAGAAGGTATTGCCGCTGCCCAGATCGTTTCCAACAACTATCAAGGCGCTTCCATGGTTGCTGAATACTTTGTCGAACTGATGGAAGAAGAAGGCACCTATATCGAGCTGACCGGCCGTGATACCGATACCAACGCACATGTCCGTTCTCAGGGTTTTCATGACGTCATCGACGAATATCCCGATATGAAAATGATTGCTCAGGATACTGCCAACTGGGATCAGACTGAAGCTTTCGAAAAAATGGAAACCATGCTTCAGGCCAATCCGGATGTCAAGGGTGTGATCTGCGGAAACGATACCATGGCTTTGGGTGCCAAAGCTGCATTGGATGCCGCTGGCAAGAAAGACGTCATTGTCATGGGATTTGATGGTTCCGATGATGTGATCCAGTCTATTAAAGACGGCGGTATTAAAGCCACCGGTCTGCAGCCAGTTGCAGCCATTTCCATCGCAGCCGTTGAACAGGCAGACTATTACCTGACCAATGGTAAATTCCAGAAGGAAGAAAAACAATCCATTGATTGTGTATTGGTCAATGCAGAGAATGCCTGCATGTATGCGAAATTCGCCCCGATCGAGGGTGTTACTTCCTGCAAGTAATCGATTTTTTAGCTTTCAAGAAGGAACGGATTCATTTCCGTTCCTTCATTTCTTTTCCAGCAAGGAAATCCTGACGTTATATTTCTTTGCTGGAAAAGAAATATGGCGGACAGTTGTACACGAATAGCATTGTTGTACAGTTAATCCGCAGTTTGTATTGAAAGCATCGGATGATACAGGACCATTTTCTGCAAAACAACGTTCTCTGACGTATTAGAGAATGGTCCGGGTTTTTGGAAACCATCCATTCAATTTATCAGAACGATATCAGGAGATCGTATGAAAAAAATCACATTGGCTGTCTTATTTGGATCGAGAGAATTTTTCCCTGCCAGTCTTGTTTTCGATGCCCGAAAACAAATGTTTGCCGTATTGGAAGAATTGGGAATCGATTATATAACGTTGGATGAAAACACGGGTGTACACGGCGCTGTCACGACATATGCACATGCAAAGGAATGTGCCGAATTGTTCAAACGCCATGCTGATGAGATCGACGGTATCCTCATCAGTCTGCCAAATTTTGGTGATGAGCGCGGAATTGCGGATACAATCAAGCTTTCCGGTTTGCGGAAACCGATTCTGGTACAAGCTTTTCCAGATGATCTGGAGAAACTGGATGTGGCAAACCGCCGTGATTCTTTCTGCGGCAAAATCTCGGTTTGTAACAACCTCCGGCAGTACGGTTATAACTTCTCGGTCACAACGGATCACTGTGTCTTCCCAGCTGAGGAGAGTTTTAAAGCAGACCTGCGGAAATTCGCAGGTGTCTGCCGCATTGTCAACAAGATGCACAACGCACGACTCGGTGCAGTCGGTGCCCGACCAACAGCGTTTAATACAGTTCGTTACAGTGAAAAAATGCTCGAAAATGTCGGAATTTCTGTCATTACAGCGGATCTTTCCGAACTGATCGGTCCGGCATCCCGGTTAGGCGATGATGACCGCATTGTGAAATCGGCACTGGAAAAAATTGACAGTTATATGCCGCATGACGGCATTCCGCAGGACGCTCTTCTCCGCATGGCTAAATTCAAGGGTATCCTGGATCAATGGATCGCGGATAATGAAATCGACGCAACTGCCATTCAATGCTGGAATTCGATTCAACAGAATTACGGCGTAAATGTCTGCACTCTGATGAGCATGATGAGTGAAAATCTGATGCCCTCAGCGTGTGAGACAGATATTACAGGTCTTGTATCCATGTACGCTTTACAGCTTGCCGGTGCAGCACCTGCCATTCTGGTTGATTGGAATAATAACTATGGCAGCGATAAAAATCACTGTGTCCTTTTCCACTGTGGCAATTTCGCCAAAAGTTTTGTGCCGGGTTGCTGCATGAGCAATGCAAAAATTCTGGCGACCACGATGGGAACAGAAAATACCATGGGAACGGTAGAGGGCAGAATTCCGAGCGGAAAATTAACGTATGCGCGTGTTACCACGGATGAGGTCAATGGGGTGATCCGGGCTTACACCGGCGAAGGAAAATTTGTGGACGATGAGTTGAAGACATTCGGCGCCCGCGCCGTTGTTGAAATTCCGGATCTTCAGGATCTGATGCGTTTCATCTGTTTGAATGGATTCGAACATCACGTTGCCGTTGCAAAAGAAAACCTTGCGGAGATTATCACCGAAGCCTTCGAAGGCTATCTTGGCTGGGAGACTTATCTGCACAGTTAGATTCAAGAGGTAAAAATTACGATGCAGGTTTGAATCAGACAGATCCAGTGATTTGAAATATGGAATAAGTTTTTCGGCTTATTCGAAAAATGTGTCTTTATTTCAAATTAATAAGGCAAACCTGCATTTTTATGTTGGAGAAAAAATGAAGAAAAGTGGTATCTATCACGGTGAAATTTCAAAAATCGTGGCGGAGCTGGAACATTTTGACACCATACTGATTGGTGATGCAGGCATGCCTTGCCAGCCGGGAGTGCCTTTCGTCGACCTGGCAGTTTGTGCCGGTATTCCGGGTTTCTTTGATGTTTTAACAACAGTCTTGTCAGAGTTGAAAGTACAGAAGGCTTACATCAGCAGCGAAATGGCCGAAAAAAGCACACCGGCTTATCAGCGTCTGCTGCAGATGATCGGCGATGATTTTCCGGTGGAAGCCAAACCGCATGAAGCAATTAAAGCCATGTCCCGCACAGCAAAAGTACATATCCGGACCGGAGAATGCACACCTTATTGCAATGTGATCCTGGAAGGCGGCGTGACGTTCTGAGAATATCAGTCGTTCTCGTGTTAGTGCGCTTTGTGTTAAAAGAATAGAACAATAAAGAATTCTTTTTTCCAAACAGTAAGTCAATATTTCGACTTACTGTTTGTTTCACAATAATTCGAAATATGAAAAGAATGCATTGTTATTCACATGGTATTACGCAGAGTGCAACACCATGTGAATAACAAATCTTCTTAATTGATTCGTAAAGTTAATCCATAGTTCGAATCGCTGTTTGTTTTACGTAAGAGTTGATTTGAGCTACAATAATGGCATACGGTAAAAAAGCGATGGCAGGCTGCTTGGCGCAGAGCGCAATCTTTTTTTTGCCGCAATCATTTTCTAATCATTCAGGAGTCGTTATGAAAAAACCAGTTATCTGTGTTGCCGGATCAGCGAATATGGATCTTGTCACTACCGTTCAGCGAATGCCGATGGCAGGTGAAACCATTCATGGAAATGCATTTCAGACCTATTTCGGAGGCAAAGGTGCAAATCAGGCTGTAATGGCGGCAAAACTGGGTGGTGAAGTATGGATGATTGCGAAAATCGGTGAAGATACTTTCGGTAAAGATTATATGAAAAACTTCACTGCCTGTGGTCTGAATACCAGTTGTGTGTATACAACGAAAGAAGCATCGACCGGTATTGCAGCCATCACTGTACAGGAAAACGGGCAAAATGCCATCATTGTAGTAGGTGGCGCCAACCTCTCCTTTAGCGAAGAGGAAATTGAGAAAGCAGCCGCTGCAATACGTAAAGCCGATGTGCTGGTCTGCCAGAATGAGATCAACTTGAATGCCACACTACGTTTTCTGCAAATTGCCAGAATGTATGGTGTTCCGACGATCTTCAATCCTGCTCCGGCAGAAGACTTCCCGGATGAAATCTACCGATTATGTGATTATTTTTGTCCGAACGAATCGGAAGCTGCTCATATCGTCGGATTCCCGGTGAAGACAATCGAAGATGTGAAACGAGCTGGCAAAGATTTCCTCTCCCGGGGTGTAAAAAATGTCATCATCACGCTGGGGAGCAAGGGCAGTCTATTGATGTCAGAGGGAAAAACAGTACTAGTGGAAACAGAGAAAGTGACTGCAGTCGACACAACCGGTGCAGGAGATGCGTTTATCGGTACAGTCGCATATTTCATTGCATCTGGAATTCCGGTGGAAGAGGCAATGAAAAAAGCCAGTCATGCCGCCGCATTAAGCGTGCAGAAGCGCGGCGCCCAAAAAAGTTTCCCGACCTATGCGGAATGCGGCTTTTGACCCAACTTTTAGCTGGAATTTATCTCATATCAATGAAGGAACAAGAGAATATTGGTTTTTCAAACTCAATGTTTTGTAGCTAAATCACAACGTTTACAAAACAGATAGTGATATTTGTCATATTTTAGATATGCAATTTGTTTGTGCAAAATGTCGGTGTGTATCAAAAGAAAATGTTACTTTGAGGGGGGATCGAAGAATCAAATAAAAATGTTACCCAACGACCACGAAAAATGTAGAGATGCGTAGGCATCTCTACGATAGTAAATTGGGCACATTCAGTGCTCGAGTTGCTCCCCAGTAGAGCTCT
>Ga0116193_1000074_pt1 | contig 93954 bp, 115 predicted proteins | sample AD_UKC115_MetaG_FD_89892 | JGI IMG/M metagenome (GOLD analysis project Ga0116193, IMG submission 89892) | Active sludge microbial communities of municipal wastewater-treating anaerobic digesters from Hong Kong - AD_UKC115_MetaG | ecosystem: Engineered > Bioreactor > Anaerobic > Digestate...
AGTTTTGATATAGTCTCCGAATACGACAAAGCCGAAATGAACAATGTGTTCGCTCAGGCAGAAAAAGAAATCGCAAGCCGCTACGACTTTAAAGGTACACCAGCTGCAATAGAATGGCTGGGCGACAAAAAAGGCCTCAAGATCATTGGTAGCAACGAGTGGCAGATCGATGCTGTGCTGGACATTGTACGCAAGAAACTCGCTGCACGCGAGGTAAGTAGCAAAGTGCTTGATTTGGAAAAGCCAGTGAACGAAAGCAATCTCAAAGCGACCAAAGAAGTACCGTTTGTCGAAGGTCTTAGCCAAGACAAGGCCAAGCAACTTACGGCTCTGATTCGCGAAAAGTTCCCTAAAGTAAAGCCGCAGATCCAGGGCGAAGCAGTGCGAGTCACCAGTGCCAGCAAAGACGAGCTGCAAGCCGTCATGACACTTGTACGTGGTGCTGAGCTAGATTTTGTGACCAGCTTTACTAACTATCGCTAGACCACTATAAACGCTAGGCCGATAGCGCCCACAAGCCAACCGCCAATCACATCGCTGGCATAGTGTGCGCCCAGGTACACACGCGAAAGTCCAATCATAAGGCTGATAAAGGCGGCCGCGATCCACGCTGCGACCGCAAACTCTGGCCATTTAGCAGTAATCACAAACGCCGCCAGGCCATAGCTCACGAGCGACCCCGCAGCATGTCCGCTAGGAAAGCTATAGGTTTGAAACAGCATACTTCGCACATACGCATTGCGTGGGCGTACTCGGCGCAGTACCAGCTTTAATAGGCTAGCGAATACCAATGTGCCTATAGCAATCCAACCAGCTATTACATAGTTGTCTTTGCCGAGCGCCAAGCCATAGCCAAGTACGGTTGCCGCTATGCCGACGGTAAAGGGCGGCTGGCCGATCAATGTAAAGAATTCCATGACAAGTCGCGACCACCTAGGCAGCCGCAGTACCCAGCCACTTACGGCTCGGTCAAAACTGTGCAGTGATTCTTTCATGCGTGCTGTTTACTACTCGTCTTTGTCGGCAAACGGAGCGGTGCTTTTGCCAGAGGCAATACTTGCCATACCAGTGCTATGGCGCACAGTACAGCAAAACCACACATAATAGACGGTATTGCGGCAGTTGTCGAAGGGTCGGCGATATTAGCAAAGGTAGCCGGAACGATAAACACAGAGTAGCCTATGACCATCCAGCGCAGTGCGAGCGCTTTTTTGGTGTGCTTGCGTGCCCAGTAAGCAGCGAGCCCCATGGTAAGCAGTAGCCAGCCATAGTAGTAGACACCGTATATGAGCGTAGGAAGTGTGCCAGTTTCGAACACGGCGTAGTTTGGCGCGCATTCTTTGGCTATCACGGCGCCACCAACAAGTACAAAGTAGCCCACAAACGCTGCCGCACTGGCGTAGGCTGCGTAGATAAGTGGCTTTGCCGATTCGCCTGCAACGGTAGCCGTCATGTGAAGGCCGAGCGCAGGCAGGAGCGTGATCGCGATATAGCCAAGTTTTACCCACTCTATATGGCCAAGTCCCAGGCCGCCGCAAATCATGTATTCGGCTAGTTGGAATACACCCAAACACCCCAGAAATACCGCTAATAGGCGAGTTAGTGTAGTGAGCTTGTAGCGCCACAGTACGTAAAACAGCAGCCCAAACTCGATAAGGAATGTCGCCAACATCACCGGCGGCGAGAAGCACATGAATTTGTTCCCGTACTTCTTGTACATAAGTGGCTATAGTATAGCATACGTGCGAAGATTGTAAAAACAGGGCAATTATGTTATAATGGAAAGATGAGTAAAGAGTCTTACCCTCTGCAGTATACAAGTGGTGACATGACGCTTTGGCGCGAGTTTGATGTAACGGCAGAGTGGCGCAGCGATGATATAGCAAAAATGCGGGACGACCTATGGCTTGAAGCGGCACGGCGCTACCCGGGGCTTGTCGTTGTTGCGCCCGAGCCTGAGGTTGCCGAGCAGTATGAGCAGCAGTGGTTAACGAATCGCAAGGAAGAGCTGCATCGGATTTTATTAGAGATCGATATGGCAGGGGGGTTGCCAGCTACGGGCGAAACCATGTATGAACGTGCTTCCAAAGAAGCTCGACAAGATCTTGGCAACGAGACAAGGTTTCAGTTTGAGCTCACCACGATGATGGCGCATATGCTGTATGCGTTTGAAAGAGAGAACACGCTGGATCGAACGCAGATGGCGTGGCTTAACTGGACCTTTCAGACTATGCGGCATGAGAGGAATGGCGGGCATGTGCTACGTGCGTTTTATAGCCAAAAACTAGGCATTGCGCCTGCGAGTATTGGTAGTAGCGGTTATGCTGAATGTGTACAGCAGGCCAAAGACTTTATGGCCACCAACCCAGACACGTACGACATACTGGGCCTACTGCGCGACTAACACTGGTAGGAGTCAACCTACTATGGTATACTAAATGTAAAGCGCTATTTTTTATGGCAAAAAATAGTAGTTAATCAATTAATCATAGAGGAAACAGCAGCATTATGGCAGAAAAAACCGTCCCGTTGAAGGACTTTCGTAACATCGGTATCATCGCGCATATCGACGCCGGTAAGACCACTACAACCGAAGGTATTTTGTATCGTACAGGCATCAACCACAAAATTGGTGAAGTTCGTGGTGCCGATGGCGACAGCGCAACAACCGACTGGATGGCGCAGGAAAAAGAGCGTGGTATCACTATCACCTCTGCTGCGGTGACGTGTTTTTGGAAGGGCTGCAAGATCAACATCATCGATACCCCTGGCCACATTGACTTTACTGCTGAAGTTGAGCGTTCGCTGCGTGTCCTTGACGGTGCTGTCACAGTCTTTGACGGCAAAATGGGCGTTGAGGCTCAGACCGAAACCGTATGGCGCCAAGCCAACAAGTACGGCGTGCCTCGTATTTGTTTTGTGAACAAAATCAACCAAATTGGTGGCGATTTTTACAAGTCACTCGATACAATTCACAATCGTTTGAGCAAACACGCATTGCCAATCCATTTGCCAATTGGATTTGAAAAAGAAATCAACGGTGTTGTTGACCTTGTTGACATGAAAGCCTACACCTACAACGATTACACCGACAAAGAACTGATTGTAGGGGAAATCCCTGCTGACATGCTCGACAAGGCTAAGCACGCTCGCAGCCTTTTGGTTGAAGCAGCTGTAGAGGCCGAAGACGAGCTGTTCGAGCGTTTCCTCGAAAGCGGCGAAGAGTCAATCACCGAAGAAGAGCTCAAGCGAGCACTTCGCAAGCGCGTACTCGCCGGTGACTTCTATCTCGTAACAGGCGGCGATGGCCGTGGTGTGATGGTTGAAAAGGTGCTTGACCTCGTAGCTGATTATCTGCCAAGCCCACTTGATGTTGATGCTATTCAGGGTACTAACCCAAAGACTGGCGATGTGATTGAGCGCAAACCAAGCGATTCTGAACCACTTTCGGGTCTTGCATTTAAGATTGCGACCGACCCATTTGTGGGTAAGCTGATCTTTGTGCGTATTTACAGCGGCAAGCTGTCTGCTGGTAGCTATGTGCTCAACACCACGACTGGCAACAAAGAGCGCATTGGCCGTATTGTTCGCATGCATGCCGACAAGCGTGAAGAGATCGATAGTGTGAGCGCTGGCGACATCGCGGCCGTCGTTGGTCTTAAGGACACCTTTACTGGTGCGACGATCTGCGACCCTGCACACCCAATCACTCTTGAAGGCATTGAATTCCAGGATCCACCTGTGTCTATCGCTGTTGAGCCAAAGACAAAAGCCGATCAAGAAAAGATGGGTATTGCTCTGCAGCGCCTCGCCGAAGAAGATCCTACATTCCGCGTGCATACAGATGATGAAACTGGTCAGACGATTATGAGCGGCATGGGTGAGCTTCACCTCGACATTCTTGTTGATCGCATGAAGCGTGAATTCAACGTCGAAGCAAATATTGGTGAGCCACAAGTTGCCTTCCGTGAAACCATTCGTGGTACGGCTGAAGCACAAGGTAAACACGCCAAGCAATCTGGTGGTCGTGGTCAGTATGGCGATGTATGGATCCGCTTTGAGCCAACCGAATCTGGCGAAGGCTTTGAATGGGCAGATGAGATCAAGGGTGGCGTGGTGCCACAAGAATATCGCGCACCAGTGCAAAAGGGTATCAAAGATACGCTTGAAGGTGGTGTGATCGCTGGCTATCCAATGATTGGCGTCAAGGCAACTCTTTACGATGGTAGTTACCACGATGTCGACTCGAGCGAGCTCGCCTTCAACCTAGCCGGTGTGCTTGCTGTAAAAGAAGGCATTCCGAAGGCAAAGCCAGTGCTACTCGAGCCAGTGATGAAGCTCGAAGTTACAACTCCAGAAGAGTTCATGGGTGACGTGATCGGCGACATCAACAGTCGTCGTGGCCGTATAGAAGCTATGGAAGACCTACAGGGTGGCGCTAAGCTGGTGCGAGCAATCGTGCCACTGGCAAGTATGTTTGGTTACACCAACGACATTCGTAGCATGAGCCAAGGCCGTGCGGCTAGCACTATGGAGCTTCACAGCTACGAAGAAGTGCCACCAAATGTTGCGCAAGAGATCATCGAGAAGCGCAAAAAATAAATATGACACATTCTACCTACGAAAGATTGAGTGGGATATATAGTGAAAGACTGGCCGATACGAGTGTGTATCGGCCAGTTGGCTCTTTGGGTGGTGCGGTCTGTGAGACAATTATTGATCACGCAGCGCATTTTACAAAAACACGAGCTAGGAAGCTAAATCCGCACGAGGTTTTGACACGGGAACGATCAGACTGGGATAGGAGATATGTTGCAAGTATGGGCATAACTGCCATGAGATACACGCTTGTAGTATTTGCTTCGTTTGAAAATGATGGACCGGTCAAAGCATTATCCGTCTACGCAGGCAGGGACACAAAAAATGAGCGCAGTATAACGGGTAGCGCACATGTTCCCATGTTCAATGAACTATATGACGATCTCATGACAGAATCTGAAAGAAATGGCTTTAGTTCTGTAAGGCCGCTTGACGAGCTGGGGGGCTATACACTCATAGTTGATGGCGCTAGTAAACCAATTTCTATTTTGCATAAATCTCATGAATCAACTCTTCGCCAGACTCATATTGATGCGTTAGCCGCTCTATCTGTTGATTTTCCTGACGTTCAATATGTCGTATCAACTTGGAGCCCTAGTAGTATTAACGCATGCACATTTGATAACGGTGAGATGAGAGAGGATAACTACGGCCACTAGCTAACGAGTCTAGGCGTTCTCGTACGGGGCGAAACGCAAAAAAAGTGTTGCATTTCTGTAGCACAAGGAGTATACCGTAGACAGGAGATAAAAAATGTTTCCTGAAATTATATTCCACCACCAGAGTTTCAAACATAAACAAGGGTTATTACTATGACTCACGAAATTCAAAAGCGTATGGAACAAAAAATCAATAACGGTGCTCTCGTAATGGGCGCCGTTTTGGTTGGAGGACTTGTAGAGATCGGTAGGGTAGTCTCCGAAAGAAGGCAAGCGACAGTGACTGGCGTTAAAAGTTACTATGAAGACGATGGACCGTCTTTTATTTTTTTGAGGGGTTGTGGGGAGAATCATCAGGCCCAGGCACCGCTATTTCATGACAAACTTGGTGGCTATGGTTCAATGCATTTTGAATATCAAACACAAGGCCGCCATTCGCAGGAAGCAATTGATCAAAATATTATCGATGCTTGCAAGGCCGATGGTGACCGCGACCGCGTGCTAGTGTGTACATCAATGGGTCTTATGAACGGTATGCGTAGTCTTATGAATCCCAGAGTGCGCGATGCGATTGGCGAACAACGACTACAGGCAATCGTGTCGCGCTCGGGTATTACGAGTAAGGTTGATTTGCAGCCGAGTATGCAACGGGCCGCAGAGGTGTCGTCACATACACCATCGCTGCCTATCATTGGCGACGTGTGGCGACTCCATCGCCTGCGTCGAGCGTATGGGGCTATACCACATAGCAAATATACGACAGACGAAGAGGCCAGACTGCACTATGAATCTTCAGCAGCGATGCCGTTTCCACTGGTTGCGTCGCAACATCAGGCTATACACCAAAGTACTCCATGGTCACAGGGATCACATCTTCATATCGCTCACGAAAATCCACAACTTCGGCTGTATCAGATTACTGCCGAGCGTGATGATGTCGCCAACTGGCAATCAACCAACAAATCACTCGAGGGGTCTTTTGGTATTCCTGTTGAAACAATTGTCGATGAACGCCGACCTAGTGGTCACGCCGATGATCTGGAATTTGTGGAGCCTCTTGAAGAGCTTATGATGAAGCTTAGTGGACGTCATAGAAGCGTTGCGGCTGCAGCACGTAACCTGGTGATGTATAGCGGCGGCGGTAGCCACGCGCTCGCATCGTAGTTTTGCTCCCAAGACAGCCGTCCTGTATACTGGTGGGTAATGTGCTTATGTAAGAACCCATTCCAAATCTCCCATATCGCCGAAATTACCCGATTCCGAGGCGAAAATTTAGCAGAGGCGACAAAAGGTAGCTGTAGCTACCTTGAGGAGTCTCGGCTGGGTTTTTACCGGAATTCGGGTGGTTTTTAGGCAGAATGGGGAGGTTTGGAATGGGTTCTAATACAAAAAGGTGGCTATGCTAGGCGATATTTTTGCACAACTTTCGGTAGTGATTGTATTGGCGGCTGTGGTGGCAATTGTCATGCGCTTACTCAAACAACCACTGATCGTCGGTTACATACTGACGGGTATTCTGGTGGGTCCAAGTGTGTTGCATCTTGTAAACGATGCTCACGCTTTTGAAGCGTTTAGCGAAATCGGCATTGCTCTACTACTGTTTATCATAGGGCTTGAGCTCAGCGTAAGCGTGATCCGTCGGCTTGGTAAGCCGGTGTTCTTAACAGCCGCCGCTATTCTGATGACAATCGGTACGATTGGTTTCCTCATAGGTGCAGCGTTTGAATTTACAGGTACGGAATCACTGCTTATTGGCCTTGCGATGTTCTTTAGCAGTACCATCATCATCGCCAAGATGCTCAGCGACAAAAAGGAAATCACGCGGCTCAACGGCCAGATCGCCATCGGTGTTATATTGCTCGACGACATCGTGGCGACGTTTGCGCTGCTTTTTGTGGCTGCAAGCGGCTCGGGCAACACGCTCGATGCATTCGAAATCGGTCTGCTAGTCTTAAAAGGTATAGCAGTCATTGGCGTGTTGGCGTTTTTGTCTATAAAGGTGCTGCCGCGTGTCACAAAGTTTGTTGCAAAGTCGCAAGAACTTTTGTTTTTGTTTGCACTTGCTTGGGGGTTTGGTATCGCCACGCTCATCAGTATGGTCGGGTTCTCGATCGAAATCGGTGCATTATTTGCCGGTGTTGCTCTAGCTCAGCTGCCGTATGCGGGTCAAATCGGTGCACGGCTCAAGCCACTTCGCGACTTTTTTGTCATATTATTCTTCATCAGTTTGGGCGAACACTTGCAGCTAAGCAATCTGATGAACGCGTTGTTTCCGGCTATCGCTTTGTCGCTTGTGGTACTGATTCTCAAGCCGCTCACGGTCATGGTATCGCTGGGACTACTTGGCTATACGCGCCGCACGAGTTTCAAGACAGGTATCAACTTGTCACAGATCAGTGAGTTTTCGATCATCTTGATTGTACTAGCGGCTTCTACGGGCCTCGTAGGCCAGAATGTGTCAGCTCTGATCACCCTTGTGGCGCTCATCACTATCACCGTGTCGACGTATCTTATGCAGTACGACAACATCATTTACCGCAAGCTCGAAAAGCATCTTAGCCTGTTTGAGCGCGCAACTGCGGCCGACAAACAGCATGCCATGAAAAAATATCCGCTCGTACTGATTGGGTATCAAAATGGTGGTCATCAATACCTTAAAACCTTTCGTTCGCTCAAAAAACGCTTTGTGGTGATCGACTACGACCCAGAGGCGATAGACGAGTTGCAGCGGGCGAATCTGAATTATCTGTATGGTGACGTCACCGACCCCGAGCTGCTAGCAGAAATCGACACAGACGCAGTGAAGCTCATTGTGAATACAATTGGAGACCACGATGTGAACGTGGGGCTAGTGAAGTATATTCGACGGCGCAATGACCACGCAGTGATTGTGTGCTATTCAAGCAATTATGGCGAGGCGGCAGAGCTATATAAGCTAGGCGTGAGCTATGTCATGCTACCGCATTTTATAGGGTCAGAGCGTCTGAGTAACTTCATAGCTACCAATGGCTTTAGCCGCGAAAAGTTCGACAGCTACCGCGAAAAGCACATGCTCAAAATCGGTCATCATGCCTTGAGGCACCACTAGGGGATATTAGTCTTTACTTACCTCTAAAAACACTGTACAATTAGGTTATACGTCGCAAACTCATTTTAGAGTGTGCACGAAAATTATAATTAATCAGGGAGAATCATCCGCAATGGCAGATTTCGATCGAAGCAAGCCGCACGTCAACGTTGGTACCATGGGTCACGTTGACCACGGTAAAACAACTCTAACGGCAGCTATTACTCACGTTTTGGCAAAGAAACTGCCTAGCGAAACTAACAAACCTCGCAACTACGAGGATATCGACAACGCTCCAGAAGAAAAAGCGCGTGGTATCACCATTGCTTCTTCTCACCAGGAATACGAGTCAGAAAAGCGTCACTACGCTCACGTCGACATGCCTGGTCACGCCGACTACGTTAAGAACATGATCACTGGTGCTGCACAGATCGACGGCGCAATCCTCGTGGTTGCTGCAAACGACGGTCCACTGCCACAGACTCGTGAGCACGTACTGCTTGCGCACCAGGTGAACGTGCCTCGCATCGTTGTGTTCCTAAACAAAATGGACCTTGCTGACCCAGAATTGGTTGAGCTGGTTGAAATGGACGTTCGCGAACTGCTGACCAAGAACGGCTACGATGGCGACAACGCTCCAATTATCAAGGGTTCTGCTACTAAGGCTCTCGACGGTGACGCTGCAAGCGAAGACGCTATCATGGAACTTGTAAAAGCTCTTGATGACTACGTCGAAGAACCAGTTCGTGACCTCGACAAGCCATTCCTGATGCCTATCGAAGACGTGTTCTCGATCAAGGGCCGTGGTACTGTTGCGACCGGTCGTATCGAACAAGGTATCATTAAGCTGAACGACGAAGTTGAAATCGTTGGCGTGAAGCCAACTCAGAAATCAGTCGTGACTGGCATTGAAGCCTTCAAAAAGAACCTTGATCAGGGTCAAGCTGGCGACAACGCTGGTCTATTGCTTCGCGGTATCGAGCGCGAACAAATCGAGCGCGGTCAGGTTGTTGCAAAACCTGGTAGTGTGACTCCACACACCGAGTTCTCAGCAGAAGTCTACATCCTTAAGAAGGAAGAAGGCGGACGCCACACTCCATTTAGCAAGGGCTACAAGCCACAGTTCTACTTCCGTACAACTGACGTTACTGGTGAAGTTGAACTTCCAGCTGACAAAGAAATGGTCATGCCTGGTGACACGTTGACATTCAACGTGAAGCTTCTTCAGCCAATTGCCATGGAACAGGGTCTTAACTTCGCTATCCGCGAAGGTGGCCGTACTGTTGGTGCTGGTGTTGTTACGAAGATTACTAAATAATCAGAGTATACCTATAAAAAGAGCTGCATTCGTGCAGCTCTTTTTGGTTTGTTAGCTTGCTAGGATTTCAACCGGCACAGACTCGGGTTGGTACGGGGTTAGAGAGACTGTTTCGTTAAGGGCCGGTTTACTGATTTTACGCCTCGTCATGTCGAGCATAATATCATAACACCGTTCGATGGCCCCAAAGATTCCAGAACGAACAACTGAAGGGTAATAACCTGTGTCTGCGACATGGGCAAGCACTTCCTTAAGGAGATTGATACTCGCCATGGGATTGTCGGCTCGAACCAAATTGGCGGCCTGATATAGTAATTGTTTTAGATCCTCCGCTTTGTTCAGTTGAATAGCAAAATGTCCGCCAGTATCGTTAACGAATCTACCCTGGTCAACGGTTAGCTGGTCGCTAATTGCAAGGATGAGGAGACCTGGCTCTTGTAGTACATTGTTTTTAGAGGCACTGTGGATGTCTGGAGTATCGAACGTGGGATTGATGCCCGCTTCGCTCATGATTGAGGCAAGTATACACCTAAAATGCATTTTTGCAAATCACATCGCCAGACGCATCAAAACAATTTGATAATTCTGGTGACGAGGACAGGGTTTGCAAATGTAGTCCTCGCCGTGTCGTCGTTGACACATATGCGGGGCCTTTCTAGTGATTCTTGTGGATGATGAACATGCCCGATGATCGTTCGAAGCGTACCGAACGCGGTACGCCGAGCGCTGCCAGCCAGCTACTTGCAACACTTGCTGCACGTAGCGCTATTTCATCACTAAGTCGCTCGAAGCTGCCATGGATCGACCCAGAACTCGTTGTATAGAGTTGCTTGGGCGAGATCTCCTGGTAAGTGAGCTGTCGTGACTCGATACCGTACCATTGCAGTGTATCTGCAAGCAGCAGGGTATCGCTTGCTTGGCTACTCATCGGTAATCGTACAAGAAAGCTCATGTGCATCTCCTGTCCTTTGGGTACGTTAGCATGGCTGCTAAAATATCGTACGATCATAACACAATTTACCAAAAAGCGAAACCGCTGTTGATAGAATGACTGGATCGTGCTATAAATATACCTATACTACTAATCATACCGAGAACTTGGCTGTGAGTGCAGAAGGTAAGTCGCAAAACCAGATCAAGGTTACGGTATAGCACAGAAGGGAAGTCATTTTACTATGGCAGATAAACCAGAAGGCCTGCGTATTCGCATTCGCCTAAAAGCATACGACCACAAGGTCATCGACCAATCAGCAAAACAAATCATCGACACGGCTATCCGTACCGGCGCTAGCATTGCGGGGCCAGTACCACTGCCTACTCGTCGCAGTAGTTATACAGTAGTCAAATCACCACACGTGTACAAGACAGGTGGTGAAACATTCGAAATGCGCGTACACAAACGCCTGATCGACATTACAAACGCGACACCAAAGACAATCGATAGTCTGCAAAACCTTAGCCTTCCGGCTGGTGTTGATGCAGAAATCCGTATGTAATCGATTTTGTAAGCCAAAAAAAGCCCACTATATATAGTCGGGCTTTTTTTAATTGCACTATCAAGCCAGGATTAAATTCCCAATACGCAAGTATCGTGAAAAAAGACGTTTTGAATCATGCTGTATACTAATGTCATGGGGCAATGGCTGTTTGGTACTGTGTTTTTTGGTGTCATTCCGGCACTTGCTTCGCTTTTGGTGCTTCGTTTATTTGTTGGCAGATTGACGGTACAGTCTGCGCTCGTTGTTTATGGTAGCTCAGTGATTGTGAACATACTGTCATGGGTAGTTTTGCAGGTATATATTCCACTTGGTACCCTTGTCGCTGTTACACTGATGGGCTTTGTCTTTGTTGTTATTGCAAAGATGAGCCTCGTGAGGGGACTTGTTGCTGCGACAGTGTATTTTTTACTTGCGGTTATTCTAGGATTTATCATGATTTACCTCGTCGCATACTCTGCTTAATCTAAACATTAGGCTGGTCAAGATGGCCATGCTACCAAAGGGCCAAAAAGAACACTCGCTAGGGTGTTCTTTTCAGTCTGTATTAAAACAAGTATACTTTTGTCATGGACATTTTTTACATAATTTTGCCTTGGATTTGGACAGTAGTGCTGCCAATTATTGCAATGCTGCTTGCGGTGTGGCTGCTTCGATTGAAGCTTGCGAAACAAAAAGTACTACTCTTGCTGGGGGCTACACTTGCAGCATCAATTGTCGCTGCGCCATTGTCGCAGATATATATACTGCTAAGCTGGCTTGTCAGTATTGTACTGACGTTCTTTGCAGCCTGGCTTTTGGTCAAATTACGACCCAACAGGGCTCTTTTGCTTACGATTGTCTATGCGGCACTTGCATTTCTGATAAACATCAGCCTGGCCGTGCTTCTATTAGGACTTGCTGGGGGCGATAAGTAGAGGCGTCACTATCTTACTTAATTCTGTATGACAAGGCATTTATGCTATTATGATCAAAATGACCAAAACAAAAACAAAAAAACCACGTCACCGTACCTACGCCAAAAACCGCCCACGGGTGCGAATTGCTCGCCGTGTGAGCGAAGGTGACGGGGTGTATTTTCTTAAACTAGTTATAGTGGTGCTACTCGGCACACTTTGGCTTAAATTCGCAACACCACTGAGCTGGAATGGTTTGCCACTCGCTGCGTTTCCACTTGGTGCGCTCATAGCTCTTGTAGTCATACGTCTGTACGAAAAAGATCAAACCGACCGTAAGATCTGGTTCGCAGTGCTGGTGATGGTCACGATACTCAGCTATTTTGTGCCTGCTGGAATTGTCATCTAAATACAAGCGCCCCAACATCAGGCGGGGGCCTGTACAGCGGGGCGGATAGCAGTTTTCGGATCATGTTGCACCGGCATGGAGCAAGTTCCAGGCTTCCATTTCCACTTGAGCGGCACGTATGTTGACGCTTTCGCGTGAGGTTACCTCCGGCAGGACGAGCCGTCGAGAACGTTCGGCGGCCTTGCGATTGCCGTACCTAACGTCGACGGCAGGTCCACCGTTTTCCCTGGGAGCCCAGGCGACACGCAGCATGAACGCCAGGCCTCTGGTTGATGGGCTGAAGTCGTAGGCATCGTCAATCGACAGCGAACGCCTTCTGAGGTCCTCGGTCAGCATGTCGTAGTGAGCAGCTGCAATGTCGTAGCGGAGCATCGACGCCTGGGGCAGCAGCTCGGTATCGAGCCACTCGCCATCGAAATCGGCCAGGTACACATCGTGATGTGGCGCCGCGAACGTGAGCCGAATGCGACGATCAGACGGAAACGACTGATGAATGAGCTTTGGTGACATTTTTCTCCTCGCAAGGGGTGGCCAGCAATGCATTGCAGTGTATCACAGTTTGATGCAAAAGACATCTTTGGTGGCGTCTAGTAGCCCCCGCCCGTGACACCCCAGTACTGTTCGAGTGTTTTTATGCCTTTTGCTTTCATATCTTGAGCTGCTGCGGCGCCTATGTAGCGGTAGTGCCATGCTTCGTCACTATAGCCCGTGATAGACGTTAGCCCCACAGGGTAGCGCTGTATAAAGCCGTATTCGGCAGCGTGTTCGGAAAGCCAGGTGTACTGAGCTGAGTTCAAGAAGCATTCCAGGCTGCATCCACCGGCAGCAAGGTCGACCGCAAAGCCCGTTTGGTGTTCGCTGTAGCCAGGCCGCGCGCTGACGGTATCTGCTGCTGCGGTACTGCCATTCACGGCCACCCAGTTATTATACGTGGCTACTTGATTACTATACGAACGGTAGCTACTAGTTATACTAAGCGGCATGCCCGCTGCTGCAGCGGCATTAAACATGGCCGTCAGGCTGGGGATTATTTTGGCGCTCATGATGTAGCCGCCGTATGAAGATAAATCACTTGGTACAAAATCAATCGGATTAAAGCAGTGCTTTTTGTTCACTACCACGTCGATGTTGTTAGGATTCTGATGAGCGCTCTTGCCGTCGATTGCGCAGCCAGTGGGGGTGACAATCTTGCCCGCCTGTTGATCTGCGAGCGCTGCATCGGCTGCAGCTTTTTGCGCTGCTGCCTTTTCGGCGGCTTCTTTTTCGGCCTTTTTCTTGGCTTTTATGGCTGCGATTTGTTTGTCGTATGCAGCTAGCTGAGACTTGCTGTCTGCTCGTTGCTTTGCGATTGCTTGATTGCCGTAATATTCGACCACACCAAGAGTTGATCCAAACACGAGTACGACAATACTAAGTACTATAAAAAATACTCGTCGTTTATGCTGCCTCGCCTTAATCTTCACGGATGAGTTTTATTATATAGAGGTTTTGGGCATAAAAATAGGCCTTATGGCTAAAGGCTTGAGGCCGAGGGTCGCAGCTATGGTCGCTGCGACCCTCGGCGTGGCGTATTGAGCGGCTAAGCGGTGAGCCCGCAGGCCCTGTTTCGCTTGTCGCACTCCTGATTGGTTCGACAGCCGCAGGTGTATTCACCACTCGGCTCGGCGTCGTGCCGCTCCTGGGTGATGTGGAGGTACCACGGCGCTCTACTGGCCGTGCCTAGCGCCATGTCTTCGTTGTCGACGGCGGAGATGAGCGCCTCGACACTCTCGATGATCGGTGCTCGTTGCGCGCCCATGTCAGCTGGCCTTCAAGACGTCTGCACGGAGGTTCATACCGACGAGAATGCCGATCTGAACGGGCTGGACCGATTGCGGCGATCGCTTGGGGCTGGGTGGAAACACCAGACTCATACCCAGGCGGATACTCGTCGCGCCCAGCGCGGTACCGATCGACTTTTTGGAAAGGGTCATGACTCTCCCTTGCTCGTTGTGTGCACTGGCAAACGCCAAATACTTTGTAATCATACCACTTTTTGTCAAAAACAAAAGCATAAGCATAAGAAAAACGCCCTATGGAGGGCGTCGTGCCGGAGGCGCCGCGATTCTTTTCGCAGGCCTCCGGCGGCATAGCTGTGCTCTTATTGTTCGTCCCACAGGTCAAACCAAGTCTCGTGAGCCTTGAGGTGTGTAAAACAGGGTTGTATGTCGCGCAAAACCACCATGTTTTGCAGGATCACTGTCCACTCCATCTGCCTTCCGACTTCAAAAGACAGCCTCGACTGTTCGGGTCGCAGGTCGATCCATCCCTTAAATGTGCTGCCGTCGACGTCCTGGAATATGAAGTGTACCTTGGCGCAGCCATCGGCCAACTCCTCGATCTCCTTTACGCAGCCCAATATTTGAATTGGGCGTTCCTGAACCTTGCACCGAATATACATGGCAACCACCTTTCGGGTCGTCTACTCTGCGGGAATTTCCACGCAAAGGCCAATAATTTCATTATAGCATAAAAATGAAAAACATGCAAGTCCAAACGTAATTCACAAAACAGATACAAACCTCTTGACCCACCCCCATTTTTGTGCTAAATTAGATTGGTAACTTATTACGTAATAACAACTCGCTTCCGCGTGAATGGGTAAGTCTCAACAGAGATACTGCCTGCCACCGGAGGTTTTAAATGGGAGAAAAGGGCATGAAAGCACTTCTCGGTACCAAAATTGGTATGACCCAAATCATCAGTGAGAGCGGCGTTGCAACACCTGTAACGTTAATTCAAGCTGGCCCTGTGACTGTGACTCAGGTCAAGTCTGTCGAATCCGACGGCTACAACGCAGTCCAAGTGGCATATGGTGAGGGTAAGAATCTGAGCAAGGCCGTTGCTGGTCATACAAAACCAGCTCAAGTGACCCCGAAGACAATTCGGGAATTTCGTGTTGACGAACTGCCAGCAGACCTAAAGGTCGGCGATCGTGTAGATGTGAGCCAGTTTGCTGTAGGTGACATCGTAGACGCCACCGGCACCAGCAAGGGTAAAGGTTTCGCAGGTACCGTCAAACGGCACAACTTTAACACCAGTAAAAGCACCCACGGTGGTAACGGCAACGTTCGTAAACCGGGTTCAATTGGGTCAATGTACCCACAAAAGGTGTTTAAGGGCAAGCGTATGGCAGGCCGCATGGGTCACGACCGTGTGACGGTAAAGAACCTCGAGGTTGCCTATGTTGACGCTGTAAATAACCTAATTGGTCTTAAAGGTGCTGTGCCTGGCCCACGTAAGGGTCTGATCGTAATCGGAGGGAAAGCGTGATGAGTATAACGTATAACGTAGTACGTATTACGCAAGAACCAACTAACCGTTATACGGTATACGTTCTACGTAATACGACTCGGGGGAGGATATAATCATGGCAGAAACAACAAAGGTGACACTCCCTAAAGAAATCTTTGCAATCGAAGTAAAGAATCACGAGTTGCTCAAGCTGGCATATGATGCTTACTTGGCAAACAACCGTGGTGCAAACGCAACCACACTGACTCGCGGTTTGGTGAGCGGTGGTGGTAAAAAGCCATGGAAGCAAAAAGGTACTGGCCGTGCACGTTTTGGTAGCACGCGTAACCCTATTTGGCGCCATGGTGGTGTAGTATTTGGCCCAAGCGGCAACGAAAACTATACCAAGCGCATCACAACCAAGAGCAAGCGTGTGGCTGTACGACAAGCACTGAGCCTGGCAAACCAAGCTAAGAAAGTTGTCGTAAAAGACGTCAAGACGACTGGCAAGACTGCTGAAGTCGCGAAGTTTTTGGCCGACAACAAGTTTGATCGCAAGACACTGATTGTCGTGACAAGCGAGGAAAAAACGCCTGCGATCATCCGCGCAACTGCCAACTTGCAAAACGTACTACTTATAAATGCAAAGTACCTAAGCGTGTACCACATTCTGAATGCTGATCACGTAGTACTATCTACAAAATCAGTACCAGTTATCAAAAACTGGCTACTGACGGAGGGAGTGTAATATGGCAATCGTATTTATACACCCACGTGCGACTGAAAAAGCCTACGCACAGAGCCAAAAGAATGTGTACGTATTTAATGTACCGCTTGACACTACAAAGCGTGATGTTGCAGAAACAGTTGAAGCACAGTACGACGTACAGGTAGTTAATGTAACGACTGCTGTACAGAGCGGCAAAGCAGTTCGCTTTAACCGCGGAAAAAACCGCTACCCAGGTACAACAACTCGCAAAGACAGCAAGAAAGCCTACGTCACATTGGCCGAAGGTAACTCTATTCAGATCTTTGCCGAGCCTGAAGCTGCAGAGGAGAAGAAGTAATGGCTATTAAACAATACAACCCAACTACTCCTGCTCGTCGCGGTATGACCAGCCAGGATCTTAGCGACATTACGACGCGTAAACCGCTAAAGAGCTTGGTAAAGAGCAAAAAGCAAAACGCTGGTCGCAATAACACTGGTCGTATCACTGTTCGTCACCGTGGCGGCGGCGTAAAGCGTCACTACCGTTTGGTCAACCACAACCTAGCAGCTGGCCTAAAGGTCACTGTAGAGGAAATCGAATACGACCCAAACCGTAGTGCACGTATTGCACGTGTGAAAGATCAGCATGGCTTGTACCACTACATTCTTGCTGATACCAGCATGGTAAAGGGTAAAAAGATCGAATCGGGTGCAGAAGCACCTATCGAGACAAGTAACCGCTTGCCACTGAGCCAAATTCCTGTAGGTAGCCAGATCTACGCGATCGAAATCACCCCAGGTAAAGGCGCACAAATGGTGCGAAGCGCTGGTGCAAAAGCGCAGCTGATGGCAAAAGAGGGCGACTACGCTCAAGTACGTTTGCCATCTGGCGAAGTTCGCCGTTTCCGTCTGGAGGCCACTGCAGCACTAGGTGTTGTAGGTAACGTCCAGCATCAGAATGTCAAAATTGGTAGCGCAGGCCGCAATCGCCGCAAGGGTATTCGTCCTGGTGTTCGTGGTGTCGTAATGAACGCCGCAGATCACCCGCATGGTGGTGGTGACGGTGGTCGCCATGGTAGTGGTAAACCACCACGTACGCCATGGGGTCAGCTGATACTTGGCTACCGTACTCGCCGTCGTAAAGACGTTGCTGGTTTGATCGTTAAATCGCGTCACGACGCTAAGAGGAAGAGGTAAATCATGAGTCGATCACTCAAAAAAGGTCCATTCGTAGATGCCAAGCTTGCTAAGAAAGTAGCTGCTCTTGGTATCGAAGACCGTACTATCATCAAAACATGGGCTCGTGCAAGCACGATTACCCCAGAAATGGTTGGCCGTACAGTTGCCGTACACAATGGACGCGTTCACGTACCCGTACTTGTGAGCGAAAACATGGTTGGCCACAAGCTTGGTGAATTTAGCCCTACACGCAAATTCCGTAAGCACGGAGGAAAGGCGAAGTAATGGCTACTAGTACTACTAAAACAGCTGCGGCTACGCCGGCATTTACCGTCCGTGCGTATGCGAAAGGTGTCGACCAGACTCCACGCAAGGTGAGCCTGGTGGCAAGTCTTGTACGCAACCGTACTGTGGCAGATGCCCTCGTGATTTTGGAACATGTTCCAAAACGCGCAGCGCTGCCTGTTAAGAAAGTTATCGAAAGTGCCCGTGCAAATGCCACGAACAACCATGGCCTTGATGCGAAAAGCCTGACCATCACGACACTGAGTGTCACTACAGGTCCACGCCTTCGCCGATTCAAGCCAGCGAGCCGCGGCCGCGCGCTACCATTTGAGAAGAAAACCAGCCACATTTTGGTCGAAGTGTCTGGCGTAGAAAAAGCTAAGAAGAAACCAGCTGCTGCAAAACCAGCTGCCGACAAGAAAGAGGAGAAATAAGATGGGTCAGAAAGTTAACCCAATTAGTTTTCGTCTGCAGGTCCACAAGAACTGGAGTTCACGCTGGTTTGCAGGCAAAAAAGACTTTGCGAAATGGCTGAAAGAAGATATTGAGATCCGTGAACTGATTGAAAAGAAGTTTGCATCTCGCCCAACGATCAGCCGTATCGAAATCGAACGTTCAGCAAACCTTATCACTGTAACAATTCATACTGCCAAAGCTGGTGTTGTGATTGGTCGTGGTGGTGCTGGTGTAGCCGAGCTCAAGACTGATATTGAGAAGATCGCAAGCCTTCCTGTGCGTATCAACATTGAAGAAGTGAAGCGCCCAGAGCTCGATGCCAAACTAGTTGCAGAGAATATTGCTCGCCAGCTAGAGCGACGCATCAACTTCCGACGTGCGATCAAAATGAGCGCACAGAACACTATGAATGCTGGTGCCAAAGGTATCCGTATACAGGTGGCAGGTCGTTTGAACAACGCCGAAATGGCGCGCCGCGAAAAGGTGATCGAAGGCTCAGTGCCACTGCATACGCTCCGTGCTGACATCGACTTCCACGCTGCTCGTGCAAACGCTCCAGGCGTTGGCATCATCGGTGTCAAGGTATGGATCTACAAGGGTGAAAGGAGTGACGCGTAATGCTACTTCCGAAAAAAACCAAGTACCGAAAGGTCCGCAAGGGTAAAAACGAAGGTAACGCAACTCGTGGCCACTATGTTGCCTTTGGTGATTACGGTTTGCAATCACAGGGTAACAACGACATTACCAGTCGTCAGATCGAGTCAGCTCGTCAGGCGATGACTCGCTACATCAAGCGTGGTGGTAAGATCTGGATCCGAATTTTCCCACACACACCACGTACGCGTAAGCCACAAGACGTCAAGATGGGTAGCGGTAAAGGTAATCCAGAGTTCTTCGTCGCCAAGGTCAAAGCAGGTACAGTTCTGTTTGAAATGAAGGGTGTACAAGAAGATGTCGCACGTGAAGCAATGCGCCTTGCGAGCCACAAATTGCCAGTCAAGACAAAGTTTGTAAAGCGAGAGGAGGCATAACATGGCAACTGCAAAAGCAACTACCAAAGCAAAAGCGACCAAAGAAGCCCCTGTAATGAAAACTCTTGACGAGCTAAAGAGTGATCTAGCTGCAAAGCTTGCTGATCAGCTTGAAGCAAAGCGCGGACATCGTGCCGGTGAATTGCAGAACCCACGTGTTCTGACGCACACTCGCAAAGATATCGCACGCCTGCATACAGCTATCCGTGCTGCAGAGAAAGAAGGAGAAAAATAAGATGGCAAAGACACTTACCGGTATCGTAACGTCTGACGTTCGCGATAAAACAATTACCGTGACGGTGACCAGCCGTCAGACGCACCCTATTTACGGCAAGCAGTACACTGTGAGCCGCAAATACACTGCACATGATGAAAAGAATGAAGCGCAAAAAGGTGATAAGGTAACAATCACTGAAGTTCGTCCTATTAGTAAGACGAAGAGCTTTACGCTTGATCATATCGATGAAAAGTCAGTTGGAAGCGTTGAGCTGAAAGACGAGGCGGAGGCATAGCATGTTGCAGCAAGAATCTCGTATGAAGGTGACCGATAACAGCGGTGCAAAAGAAGCGCTGATCATTCGCGTGCTTGGTGGTACCAGGCGTCGCTATGCCAATGTTGGCGATGTTGTAGTTGTCACGATCAAAGACGCCAACTCAACAGGCAACGTGAAGAAGAAGACTGTCCAAAAAGCAGTTGTGGTACGTACGCGCAACCAGATTAAGCGTAAAGATGGCAGCACAATCGTATTTGACGACAATGCCTGTGTGATTATCAACGATGACAAGACACCCAAGGCAACACGCGTATTTGGCCCCGTGCCACGCGAATTGCGTGATCTGGGCTATGCCAAGATTATCAGCCTTGCACCGGAGGTACTCTAATATGGCAAATCGTATTAAAAAAGATGACATCGTAAAAATCATCAGCGGTAGCAATAAAGGTACAACTGGCAAAGTTGTAGCTGTACTACCAAAGAAGAATGCCGTGCTCGTTGAAGGCCTGGGTGTGAAGCACCGCAAGCTGAAGCCATCGCAGCTGAACCCAACTGGTGGTCACAAAGATATTCATGTACCAACGCCACTACATAAGGTCGCGCTGGTTGTCGATGAAAAAACGAGCAAAACCAGCCGTGTAGGCTATAAAACCACCGAAGGTGTAAAAGCTCGCGTAGCAAAGCAAGCTAAAAATAAGGAGATTAAGTAATGGCAGATGTATCTACCACTGCTCCGGCTCCTCGCTTGAAAGCCTTGTACAAGTCACAGTACGTCAAGGAACTCCAGGCCGAATTAAATCTCGCAAACGTACACCAAGTACCAAAGCTCGAGAAAATTACGGTCAGCGTAGGAACGGGTAAAAGCAAAGAATCAAAGGCGCATATCGAAGCAGTTCGAAACACGCTTACAAAGATCACTGGCCAAAAACCAGTTGATCGCCTTGCAAAGAAGTCAATTGCAGGCTTCAAGATCCGTGCAGGCATGGGCGCGCCAGTTGGCGTATCTGTGACCCTCCGTGGGGCTCGCATGTACGAGTTTCTTGATCGTTTGGTTAATGTATCGCTGCCACGTGTACGTGACTTTCACGGTGTTGGCACCAAGTTTGACCGCGGTGGCAACTACAACCTTGGCCTGACTGATCAGTCAATTTTCACCGAACTAACGTTTGAAGAAACACAATTGATCCATGGTCTACAGGTAACGTTTACTATTGAGAATGGTGATGCAGCCAAAAGCCGAGCACTGCTTGAGAAATTTGGTCTCCCATTTGAAAAAGAAGGAGGCAAGCGCTAATGGCTAAAAAATCAATGATCGCGCGTGACGAAAAGCGCAAGAAAATGATCGCAAAATATGCAGCAAAGCGTGCTGAGCTAAAAGAGCTCGGCGACCTAGACGGTCTCCAGGCGCTTCCACGCAACAGTAGCCCGACTCGCTGGAAGAACCGTGATGTACTGAGCGGTCGTCCACGCGGCTACATGCGCAAGTTTGGCCTGAGCCGTATCAACTTCCGCGAAAAAGCAAGCAAGGGTGAGATCCCCGGCATAACAAAGAGTAGCTGGTAGGAAAGGAGAACGATATATGTCACTACAATCTACAGACCCAATCGCCGACCTTTTGACCCGCATTCGTAACGCGGCTGCCGTTGGCAAGACCGAAGTTCGTGTGCCAACCAGCAAGCTCAAAAAGGTTGTCGCCGAAGCACTAAAAGCAAACAAATACCTGACTGACGTCAAGGAAGAAGCTGGTAAGCCACGAGGCACACTAGTGATCACCATCAACAAGCCTGGTGAAAACAGTGTGATCAACGAGTTGACTCGCTTAAGCAAGCCCGGCCGTCGTGTGTACGTAAAGGCCGACGAGATCCCTAAGGTTAAGTCTGGTCGCGGACTGGTACTGGTGAGCACCAGCAAAGGTGTGATCACAGGCCAAGAAGCTGCAAAGCAGCGCCTTGGCGGTGAGTTGTTGCTGAAGGTTTACTAAATGAAAGCACGCTTCTTTAATGCATTTGTTGTACTCGCGGGATTTGTCGAATTTATAGCATTGACGATCATGAGTTTTCTCGGACCGGCGCCACTTCCGCAAGCAGAGTCTGAAGCAAGGCTAAAAGAGAAGCAAAATAAGAAAGGATAAGATATGAGTCGAATCGGAAAACTACCAATTCAAATTCCATCAGGCGTGACAATCACGGTCGATTCAGATGTTATCACTGTTGTCGGTTCCAAAGGAACCCTCACTGTGCCACATCTGAGCGACGTTACCGTCACAGTGGAAGACGGTGTCGCTACAGTGACACGTAACAACGAGGAGCGCATTGCCAAAGCCCAACACGGCCTGCAGCGTGCGTTGCTATTTAACGCTGTCGAAGGCATCACTAAAGGTTTCGAAAAGAAACTCGAGGTCAACGGCGTTGGTTTCCGTGTTGCAAGCAGCAACAACGAACTGACAATGAGCCTGGGCTTCAGCCACGAGGTCAAATACAAAGCGCCAGAAGGTGTGAATGTGACCAATGACAAGATGGTTATCACGGTGAGTGGCATCGACAAACAACAAGTTGGTCAGACTGCTGCCGAGATCCGCGCACTGAAAAAACCAGAGCCATACAAGGGTAAAGGTATTAAGTATGCTGACGAAGTTATTCTTCGCAAGGCAGGAAAGACAGGTAAATAATCATGAGTGATCTAGCGAAGAAGCTTTTGAACAAAAACCTGCGTAAAGCTCGCGTACGCGCAAAAGTTAGCGGTACGGCTGAGCGTCCACGTCTGACCGTCACCATCAGCAACAAGCATGTAAACGCACAGCTGATCGACGATGTAGCAGGCAAGACGCTTGCTGCTAGCACGACTGTCGGCACCAAACAAGAAGGCTCGCTCAAAGAGCAAGCGGCATTTGTTGGCGCAGATATTGCCAAAAAAGCCAAGAAAGTGAAAGTAACAAAAGCAGTCTTTGATCGCAACGGTCGCCAGTATGCTGGCCGCCTCAGCGCACTCGCAGATGCTGCACGTAAAGAAGGATTGGAGATTTAGTATGGCAGAGCAGACTGCACAGACTACCCCACGCACAGGCGCACCACAACGTGGTGGTCAGCAGCGTGGTGGCCGACGCGATGACCGTCGGGCACAGGCACCACAGGAGCCAAAAGAATTTGAAGAAGTTGTCATCAATATCGACCGCGTTGCACGCGTGGTCAAGGGTGGCCGCCGTTTCCGATTTAAGGCTTTGGTTGTTGTCGGTAACGGCAAAGGCAAAGTTGGCGTTGGTGTCAGCAAGGGCCAGGACGTTCAGACGGCCGTGGCTAAAGCGACCGATGTTGCCAAAAAGCACCTGATTACCGTTCCAATCGAACGCGAAACAATACCTCACGACGTGGAAGTTAAGGTCTCTGGCGCGCAAGTGCTGATCAAGCCTGCAGCTCCAGGTACGGGTATCATTGCCGGTGGTGTTGTGCGACAAGTAATTGGCGTGACAGGTATCCGCAACATGCTCTCGAAGAGCCTTGGTTCAACTAACAAGGTGAACATTGCCTATGCAACTATTGAAGCATTGCAAAGCTTGGTACCTCGCGACCAATGGCTTAATGCAGAAAAACCTGCCAAAAAAGCTGCCGCTAAGAAAGCGGAGGACAAGTAATGACAAAGTATAACGAACTCCAAGTTACAGCAAACAAAGACAAGAAGCGCGTTGGACGTGGTATTGCAGCTGGTGGTGGTAAAACCGCTGGTCGTGGCACCAAGGGTCAGGGCTCTCGTACTGGTAAAAAACTCGCTGCAAACTTTATGGGCGGCCAACGCACACTTGTGACAGCTGTTCCAAAGCACCGTGGTTTTAAGAGTCTGCGCACGCCTGCTCAGATTGTGTATCTTGATCACCTCAACGCGTTTGCAGGTAAGACTGCCGACAACGTTACGCTGTTTGAGAATGGCTACATTGCAACACCATTCCATACAGTTAAGGTTATTGCCCGCGGTGAATTGACCGTAAAGGTTAATCTTAAGGTACAGGCTGCAAGTAAATCTGTAAAAGAAGCTATCGCTAAAGCTGGTGGCACATTCGAAAAAGTAGCAACTCCTATCAAGAAGAGTACTAAAGAAGCTGAAAAAGCCGACAAGTAGTACGACTTGTAGCAAAAACCACCGCACTCCGGTGGTTTTTGTTTTGCTGAAAATATAGTACAATAGTCAAGAATCAAGAGAGGCCGTAGGGAAATTCTACAATCTACTAATTACTAAATACTACCTACAAAAACTATGAACTGGAAAACCATATTTAAATCACTCAAAAACCGTGACATGCAAAAGCGTGTGGGGATTGTACTTGGGCTCATTGTGGCCTATCGATTCCTCGCGCATGTGCCCGTGCCGCTGGCAGAGCCAACAAAGCTCAAAGAGGTCATCGATAGTGTGGTCAGCTCGACCGATTTCGGTGGTTTTTTGAACCTTCTGAGCGGTGGCGCACTGGCAAGCTTCTCGATCGTACTCGTTGGTCTTAGCCCATTCATCACTGCAAGTATCATTACGCAGCTACTCACAAAGGCCATACCAAAGCTCGAAGAGCTGCACAAAGACGGTGAATCTGGTCGCCGCAAAATCAACCAGTGGACACGTCTTATCACGGTGCCCCTTGCAATCATCCAGTCGATTGCTTTCATTTTCATACTTCGACAAACGGTGCTCGCGGGTAATACAACCGTACTCAACAGTGCTACGCCTGTAGAGTGGATTGTAGCCGTAACAGCTATGACAGCTGGCGCCGTGCTGCTCATGTGGCTTGGTGAGCTCATCACCGAACAGGGCGTTGGAAACGGTATTTCTATGCTCATTTTTGCTGGTATTATCAGCCAGCTGCCAAGTACGCTTGCGTCACTCGGTGCATCACTCGTCGATACGTCGAACGGCTCGCTTCATGTATTTAACTGGTTCACATTGCCGCTTAATCCTACGGCTACTTGGGTAGCGTTGGCGATTGCTATAGCGTCGCTTCTTGTGTTGTACCTGCTTGTAAAGATTAACGAAGCGCAACGAGTGATCACTATTAATTATGCCAAGCGAGTACAGGGCAACAGCAACTACGGCGGAGTCAAAAGCATCCTCCCGATCAAACTCATTGCAGCTGGTGTGATTCCTGTCATCTTTGCGGTTGCGTTTTTGAGCCTCCCTGCATTCGTAGGGCAGGTACTCAAGGCTGGCGGCAACCCGCAGTATACAGAGCTTGCAACAAACCTCATCACATGGTTCCAGGCGCCACAGCCAGGCGCATTTACTGGTGACACATGGGCTACCATGGTGTATCCGCTAAGCTACTTTGCATTAGTGATCATCTTTACCTATTTCTACACAGGTATCGTATTCAATAGCAATGAAATCGCCGAGAACCTGCAAAAACAAGGTGGATTCATAGAAGGTGTTCGCCCAGGACTGCAGACCGAAAAATATCTTTCACGTACAGTTAATCGATTGATCTTGTTTGGCTCTATAGTACTCGGATTCATTGCGGTGCTGCCGTTTATCGCTGAATATTTATTTGCCCAGGCGGGTGTGACTGGCCTACAAAACCTGGCTATTGGTGGTACCGGAATTTTGATCGTGGTTTCTGTGGCCCTAGAAAGCTTGCGCCAGATCAATTCGCGCGCGCTCATGGTCACCTACGATGATTATAAATAGCTAGAGCTATCAATAATCCTGCGTGCGCGGCTTGTCCCGGTACGACTATAAGTAGCCAGCTTTCAACTTAACTCCCGCAGTCCTATTGCGTTTTATATATCATCTTCCCCGTGCCATTCTGCACTGACCCGAGGGCACGAATACTAAAAATGACGAATCACTCGTGAGAGCATGGCAAAAGCAAACAAAAACGACAGTGCTTTTGCCCGACCAACGGGAGTTCTCGAACGACGGCATTTTTAGTATGAGAGACCCCGGAGGAGGGAAGCTGGCACGAGTTTTTTGCTTCTCTTTTGTCGATACAAAAAGAAGGCTCTTGGTTCTTGGAGCTCCAAGAACAAAAAAGAGGACTACTTGATTAGTGATTGGATTCCGAGTTAAGTTCAGGATGACAACTGCAGTAATTGATTATGCTATAATATCTTCAAATGAGTTCGGGGTTATACATAAAACAAAAACGGAACTACGTCGGCATGACCTTTAAATGGCTTGCCTCGCTTGCAGTGGTGGCTAGTATCCTGACTGCGGGACTAATGCTATACAACTGGTTTAATACGGGTGAAAAACCGGGACTTATACCACTACCTGCTTCAGCGCTTGCTGACCCTACTGTCGACGAGTCGCCAGTTAACTTGGCTATGATCAACGAATACAAAGTACCGGCAACGCATCCACGGTACATTACCATACCGTCTCTTGGGATCGACAGGGCACGTGTGCAATCTGTTGGCCTCACAAAAAACAACATGCTCGACACACCAAAGAATATCAGCGACACAGCGTGGTATAACAAGAGCGCACTTCCCGGACAGGGCTATGGGCAAACAGTGATCGATGGGCACAATGGTGGGGTATCACGCGATGGCGTGTTTGCTAAGCTTGATAAGCTAAAGAAAAACGATGAAATCATCATAGAGCGAGGTGATGGCAAAAAAATCACGTACTATGTTACGGAAAACAAAACAGAGCTACTTAAGGATGTGAATGAAACGGGTATGAAGCGTCTCATGACACCCTACGTTACATCGAGCGGGGGCCTAGGGCTTATTACGTGCGCCGGTAACTGGGTTCCTCGCGAAAAGGTATTTGATAAGCGCGTGATCGTACGAGCCGTCGAGTACAAAGAGTAGTCCCTAAGTCTTGCTTGCATTCGCTCAGCTATGCGGTATTATTGATTATTAATGAGTACGAGGCATCACGAAACACTCTGCGAGCCCAGCGAACGCAAGCAGACGTATGACGCATTTATAAACGTAGCTAGTATTGATGATGGCTGTGAGCAGTTGCCGAACGGTATGTACGTTGCAAAGGGTGGGCGCTTCGACAAGCGCTCTTTTTTTAATGAAATCAATGCAAGGACAGAGCTAGGCCTACGCGCTACAGCACAGGCCCTCAAAGAACTGGGTATATTAAAAATTGCAAGCTATAGTGACGCATATACTACAATTATTCACCCACAAGCCGTACTTTTTCTCGAGACGTATTCAGAAGAGCATGCACGCGAAGCATTTCGACATACCCCACCAGGAATACACCAGTATTACTGGGAGGGGCCACCAGGGGCGATACAAGAAGTTCGGGAGTATCTGGAGCGTCACAGGCTGACAAGAGAAGCTGGGCAATTACCACCACCAATGATTGATAGGCATATCGGACAGTTTATCCCAGGTGAAAGTTTGGATACAGGAAATACAGCTTGACGCCAACAACACTTTTGCTACAATAGGATTATCGTTTTGAATACTCGCGGTAAAAACGCGAAAGTCTTTGCTAGAAACACTTTACTAGCGCTAAAATTTGCTGTATAATGAACCGTTGTTAACTATGGCGAGTCAAAAAGAAGTCATCAAACTGCAAGGTAAGGTCGTGGAGGCCCTGCCAAACACGCAGTTTCGTGTCGAACTAGAGAATGGCCATAGCGTGCTGTGCCATATATCGGGCAAGATGCGCAAGCATTACATCCGTTTGGTACCAGGCGACAGAGTGGAAGTTGAGTTAACCCCCTACGATCTTACAAAGGGCAGAATCAGCTTTCGCTTGAAAGACGAGCAGCCACAAAAAGCTGCGTAGCACCACAATATTAATCAATAATTAGGAGTTTTTGTTGCGCTCATGAAAGTTCGTGCAAGTGTAAAGAAAATTAGTCCGGATGATCAGTTGGTACGCCGTAAGGGCCGCCTCCGAGTGATCAACAAGAAAAAACCTAAGAACAAGCAAAGGCAGGGTTAAGCATGGCTCGAATTGCAGGGGTAGTGATCCCAGCAGACAAGCAAGTGCATATTGCGCTGACGTACGTGTACGGCATCGGCAAAAAGCACGCTCGAGACATCCTTGCGGCGGCAAAAGTAGAGCCGACCACTCGGGTGAAAGATCTCACCGAGGCTGAAGAGCAGAAACTACGTGACATCATAGATAAAGACTATGTTGTCGAAGGTGATCTGCAGCGCCTGGTGACCAACAATATCAAACGTTTGAAAGACATCAACGCGTATCGCGGTCTTCGCCACAAAGCAGGCTTGCCTGTTAACGGCCAACGGACTCGTACGAATGCTCGTACTCGCAAGGGTCGTGCAGTCGCTGTTGGTGGCGCTCAACCTAAGGCAGCGTCTAAGACGTAGGAAGGAATGACATATGGCAGAAGCAACCACTACAGCTAAACCAAGCAGCCGTAAAAAGCAGCGCCGTTCCGTACCTGCGGGGCAGCTCCACATTCAGGCAACATTCAATAACACAATTGTCAGCTTTACCGACAAAAAGGGAAACGTCATAGCAGCTAGCAGCGCTGGTGCTTGCGGATTCCGCGGTAGCAAAAAAGGCACAGCATATGCGTCACAAGTTGCCGCAGAAAAAGCAGCCGAGATTGCAAGCAGCCAATACGGCCTAAAGACTGTTGATGTGTTTGTAAAAGGCGTTGGCCTTGGCCGCGATGCAGCTATTCGTGCTGTTGGCGGTTACGGAATCAATGTTGATAGTATTAAAGACGTCACCGGTGTGCCACACGGCGGTGTACGACCAAAGGGTGCGAGGAGGGCTTAGGTTATGGCACGAGATACTTCACCTATTGTTAAGCAGTCACGCCGCGAAGGCTACGCACTGCATCCAAAAGCACACAAAATCATGGCGAAAAAATCTGGTATACCAGGTCAACACGCTCATGGTCGTCAGGGCAAGCCAAGTCTTTACCTGACACAACTTCGCGAAAAGCAAAAAGTTCGCCGCACATACGGCTTACTTGAAAAGCAATTCGCTCGCCTTATGAACGAAGCGACTCGTCGCCCGGGTCTTTCTGGCGAGAACCTTCTGCAGCTACTAGAACTTCGTCTTGATAACGCAGTGTACCGCGCAGGTTTTGCAACGTCACGTCGTGCTGCACGTCAGCTTGTTGGCCATGGCCACTTCGAGCTTAACGGCCGCCGTGTCGATATTCCATCGATTCGCGTTAAGGCTGGCGATGTTATCACTGTCCGTTCTAAAAGCACAAAATCAGGCTACTTTACCGCTATCAACGAAGTCGTTGGCAACACCAGCCAAGCGCCACTGAGTTGGCTAAAGAGCGATGTGAAGAAATTGAAAATCGACGTCACTGGTGTACCAACACGTGATGAAGCCGAAGCAGATATTAACGAACAACTAATCGTTGAGTACTACTCACGCTAAAGGAGCCCTAGCAATGTCAAAAGTCATTCACAACCCACTACTTGCAGCTGTTAATGAAAACAGTGCGACGAGCGCCGAGTTTGTTATTGAACCACTTCACATGGGCTACGGCAACACACTAGGCAACAGCCTACGACGCGTACTACTATCGAGCATCAAGGGTGCTGCCATCGTCGCTTTCCGCGTCGAAGGTGCAACTCATGAGTTCACAACTCTTCCTGGTGTTAAGGAAGATGTCGTCGACATCATGCTCAACCTCAAAAACGTCCGCCTCAAGGTTCATACAGATGAGCCAATCGAGCTGCGTCTTGAGAAAAAGGGTGCTGGCGTCGTTGTCGCTGGTGATATCAAAACAACTGCAGACGTTGAAATCGTCAACCCAGAACAGGTCATCTGTACTATTGATGATCCAAAGAAGTCGGTACTGATTGACCTTGTTGTCGAATCAGGCCGTGGCTACCGAACAATCGAAGATAGCTCATCTTCACGTCTTCACAGCGACATGATCGCTCTTGATGCCGTGTTTAGTCCTGTACTACGTGTTCGCTACAAGGTTGACAACACTCGTGTTGGTCAAGAAACCAACCTCGACAAGCTACTACTTACCGTTGATACAGATGGTGCGATTAGCCCACGCGAAGCGTTTGAAGAAGCTGCAGCGATCCTGGTAAACCAGTACACTGCACTTGCTGGTAGCACGAGTGTTGAAGCAGCACCTGCTCTTGGCCAAACCGACGATGAAGATGCAAGCGAACTCAACACGCCAATTGAGGAGCTTAACCTGACCGCACGTACTGCCAATGCGCTTGTCAATAACGACATTCGTACCGTTCATGATCTCGTGACTCTTAGCGAGCAAGATCTTCGTGAACTAAAAGGCTTTGGCAGCAAAGCGCTTGATGAAGTCAAAGATAAACTGGCGGAATTGGAGCTCTAGAGATGCATCGTCACGGATATAAAGGCCGCAAATTCGGCCGCGAACGCGATCAGCGCCGCGCCCTTCTAAAGGGCCTCGCGACAAGCTTGGTCGAGCATGGTGAGATTGAAACCACCCTGCCGAAAGCCAAAGAGCTGTCTCGCTACATAGAAAAAGTAATTACCAAAGCCAAAAAGGGTGACCTTGCAAACCGCCGTCAGGTGATCGCTGCACTTAGCACGCAGGCTGCAGCATTCAAACTTGTCGACGAAATTGCGCCGCAACTGACTGGTCGTACTAGCGGTCACGTCCGCGTGTCGCGTACACGCCTGCGTATTGGCGATGGTGCACAGCTAGCAACTATTGGATTTGTTGACGAACTCAAAGAAGTCGCAAAGCCCGCTAGCAAACCAGCAACCAAGAAGGTTGCAGCGAAAGAAAAGGTAGCAGCATAATGAGTACAACTAAAATGACAAAGACATTTTCGCAGAAGCCAACCGAAGTGACTCGTCGCTGGGTTGTGATCGATGCTGCCAGTGCGCCACTTGGCCGCGTGTCGACAGAAATTGCAAAATACCTCATTGGTAAGTACAAGCCAACCTACACGCCGCATGTTGATGGTGGTGATTACGTCATTGTAATCAACGCTAAAGATGCAGTGGTAACCGGCAACAAAGAGACTGGTAAGGTGTACTACCGTCACTCAGGATTCCCTGGTGGTATCAAAGATGCAACGCTCAAAGAAGTTCGTGAGAAGTTCCCAGAGCGCATCATTGAAAATGCGGTAAAAGGTATGCTTCCTAAGAACAAGCTTGCCCCAGAACGTATGAAACGATTAAAAATCTACGCTGGTTCTGAGCACAATCATGCAGCTCAGACGCCAGAGAAGGTAGAGGTAAAGTAATATGGCTACTGATAAGAAGTATTTTTACGGTCTTGGTCGCCGCAAGAGCGCTACAGCTCGTGCAAGGTTGTACGCTGGTAAGGGTGATCTGACGATCAACAACAAACCAGCTAGTGAGTATCTAGAGGGCAACAAAACGCTCCTCGCAGAGATCACAGACCCACTTGCACTCGTAGGTAAGCAAAAAGACTACGACATCACCGTACTTGTAAGCGGTGGTGGTAAGGCCGGTCAGGTTGACGCAATCAAGCTTGCAATCGCCAAGGCAATTACAGTAGATGCCGCCGACCTCCGTACAACGCTCAAAAAAGCCGAATTCCTGCGTCGCGATCCACGCGAAAAAGAACGCAAGAAGTACGGTTTGCGCAGTGCTCGCAAACGCGAACAGTACAGCAAACGCTAGATTTTTATCAATCAAGCATCAAAAACGCTCCCTCGGGAGTGTTTTTGATTTATAGTTAAAGAAGTATGTTTGATATGTTTTTGCATCGCTGGCTACGAATTCCGTATGCGCTCAACGTACGCCATGTCCACAAGCCCAGAAAGCCACGTGCAACCGTGCTGTTTATTCACGGTATCGGTAACAGTGGCGACGCATGGAGCGAAGTCATAGAAAAACTACCACACGACGTGGGGGTCATAGCTATCGATCTACTGGGGTTTGGCGACTCCCCAAAGCCAGGATGGGCTGTCTATAGCGCCAAGGTACAGGCGCGGTCAGTTCTTGCGACATACTTCAAACTTCGTATTACATCACCTGTCATTATTGTCGGGCACTCTCTCGGCAGTCTGGTTGCCATTGAGATAGCAAAACGCTACCCACTGATCGTAAAGTCCCTTATTTTGTGCAGTCCACCACTCTATGACACTGCAGAGGTTAAAAAACGATTCGACGTACGTCCAGACAGTCTACTGCGGCAATTATACAGCTCTGCATACGAACGACCAGACGAGTTTGTAAAACTATCGTCTGTTGCTATGAAATACAATCTCATCAACAAATCATTCAACGTCACGAGTGACAATGTGGCAAGCTATATGGCGACCCTGCAGACCATGATTATCAATCAGACATCACTTCACGATGCACAGGCAATCAAGGTACCGACAACAATAATTCACGGTACACTCGACCCCGTAGTAATAACAAAGAACCTTAAATTAGTCGTAAGAACAAACCCCCATGTCGCCCTAACAAGCGTACTTGCCGGTCACGAAGTACGAGGGCTGTTTGTGGGCGCGGTAGTAAGGGCCGTTCAGCAACACTTGCCACCAAAGAAAAAACGTGATATAAACGGGAAGTAATGAGCAAAACACCCCAAACCCATGCGTATTGGTTTACCGACAGTTCAACTGGCGGTTTGTTCCGTGTTTTGTAAACACACCTAGAAGATATCGAAAAGACCGCTAGTAGGCGGTTTTTTAAATGAAAGGAGATATAACCATGGAAAAACCAACCCTTAAAAACAAAGATGAGCGCCAGGAAAGGATCGATATGATGCAACGGCTTAATCATGCTCTAGCAGAAGGAGTGCTTACACTCGATAACCTGCAAGCAATACCGCCATCTGCAACGTCGAGCGAACATCATCAAACACTAACACGACAGCTAGGGTCAAGGTAGAACAACCTCGCCTCCCGTCACTACAATAGAATATAAAAGTACAGTATAATGAGGATAACTATGACAAAACCTGTGATTTTGACCGGAGTTCGAGCGAATAATGAATTGACGCTTGGGAACTATTTTGGCGCAATAAAGCCAATTGTTGAAATGGCAAAAGAACGGGCAGATGAGTATCAGGTCAACATGTTCATACCGGATCTGCACAGCTTCACGACACCAATCGACCATTCGGTGCTCCAGCAGCAGATTGTACAGAATGCGCGGCTTTTTGTTGCCGCCGGTCTTCCACTCGACAATGACAACATACTGCTATATCGGCAAAGTTATGTACCAGCACACAGCGAGCTGACATGGATCCTCGACTGCTTTACAGGAGTGGGCGAGATGGGTCGCATGATTGAATATAAGGATAAGTCAGCTAAAATTGGCGACGATCGAGTGAGCGTGGGGCTATTCAACTACCCAATACTTATGGCAGCAGATATACTGCTTTACGACGCCGAGTACGTACCCGTAGGTGATGATCAACGCCAGCATCTTGAATACACAAGGCACATAGCCGAGCGTATGAATAGCCAGTTTGGTGATATATTCACCGCACCATTGCCTGTTGAAAAGCAGCAAGAATTCTTTGGCAAAGGTCAGGCGCTGCGCATCATGGATCTCCAGAGCCCAAGCAAAAAGATGAGCAAGTCCGATGACACCGGCAAGGGCGTCGTGTTCCTTACCGACGACCCAACGGTCGCAGCTAAGAAAGTAATGAGCGCCACCACAGACGACAAGGCAAGTGTGAATTATGATCCAGCCGAACAGCCAGGCATCAGTAACTTACTGCAGATCCTTGCGCTCCTGCGCGCCGAACCGCTTGATCAGGTAGAGCTAGAGTTCAAGGGTCAAAGTAGCTATGGCGACTTTAAACGTGTGATCGCCGATGAAGTAGCCGCGTTCCTGACAGAATTTCAAGCGAATCTTGAAGCAGTTGATGACAATAAATTACTTGCCGTATTTGATCGTTCAGAAACAATTGCCAATGAGCAAGCAAACGCGACTCTTCTGCGCGTGCAGCAAGCAGTCGGTCTGCGACCAAAGGCCGATTAATGAGATTAGATGCCTACATGGCCCAGTACTGGCCAGAATATTCCCGTTCGGTGTGGCAAAGGTATATTGCAAATGGGTATGTAAAGGTTAACGGTGAGGTCGAAACCAGCACCAAGCGCACGCTCGACGAAGACGATCAGGTGACTTATAGCGTGCCAGCAGCACCTGATCACAGCGCCCAGACACTACCAGTGGTGTATCAGGATGAGAACGTGGTGGTTGTCGACAAGCCCGTGGGTGTACTCACGCATAGCAAAGGTGCGCTGAACGACGAGTTTACGGTAGCGGAGTTTTTGCGCCCACTCACAAGCTACCATGGGGATACAAATCGCCCCGGCATAATACACAGGCTCGATCGCGACACGAGTGGTATATTGATTGGCGCACGAAACGACGAAACAGCGTCACTTCTTGGCCGTCAGTTCTCTGATCGCAAGGTCAAAAAGACGTACTATGCCGTTGTAGATGGTGAGCCGAAGCAGCATGAAGCACTCATTGATCTGCCAATTGGTCGCAATCCCAAAGCACCGAGCACCTTTCGAGTCGATGCAGGTGGCAAATCAGCCCAGACCGCATACACAGTTATAAAAACGAACGGTAAACAGAGCTTGGTTGAACTTCGCCCCCATACCGGTCGTACACATCAGCTGCGCGTGCACATGGCGTATCTGGGTACGCCGATTCATGGTGACAGAGTGTATGGCAAGGCCGCCGACAGGCTCTACTTGCATGCAGCAAAGCTAGAAATCACCATACCGCAAGGTGATAGGCGCGTATTTAAATCGCCTATGCCCAACGACTTCGACAGGCTCGTAGGCAATGACAAATAGTTTGCTTCTGCACGAACGCACGTCCACGCTGGTCGACAAGCTAACCGGCAAGCTTCCACAAGCACTGATCGTAGAGGGACCAAGTGGCATAGGCGTACGCGCCATCTCTAAGCAATTGGCCATCAGCATGGGCTCACCTCTGCTGGTGATCGAGCCAAAAAAGATGGCCAAGGGCCAAATGGAAGTTGATCACAAAGAAGGCAATATCATCATCGAAGACATTCGTAGGCTGTATGAGCAAACACGCACTCGACAACCAAACGCCCAAGTATACATACTCGACACGGGTGAACGCTCTATGACTGCCGGTGCGCAAAATGCCTTTTTGAAACTACTCGAAGAGCCACGCGAAGGCCTGCATTTCATCATTGCAACACATCATGTCGACCAACTACTACCGACTATACGATCGCGAGCTCAAAAATTGAGCCTTTTACCGATTAGCGATCAACAAACGACCCAGCTTGTTGCCTCACTTGGCATAAAAGATAGCACAAAACAAGCACGCCTTGCCTTTGTAGGCAGAGGACTACCCGCACTTACCAAGCGACTGGCAGGCGACGAAAAGGCCTACGAAGCTCGCGTGGCGATCATGACCGATGCCAAGCTACTGATAAGTGGCAGCATGTACGAAAAGCTTCTTGTGGTACATAAATACAAAGATAATCGTGCCGACGCACTAACCCTTATAGATGACGCCAATCATCAGCTCATGGTTGCTGTGCAGAAGAATCCTGACCAAAAATTGATTATGGGTATCGACAACCGCTTAAAAGCACGAGAGCGTATACAAACTGGCGGCAATATACGACTGCAACTAGCCGTAGCGTGCTATAATACATAGCAGAATGTTTGGACTTGTTGTGGTGGCATTACTTGGCGGACTGGCGGTATTTTACCGTAAGTCTGAGCAAACCTCATCGCTCGATCTTCCAGCGAAACTATCAGACAAACTCGATGGCCTGTGGCGCATAGCGCAAGAATCACTGCGTGACAAGAAATACCTACGAGCCGAAAAAGCACTCCTGACCATCCTCCGTGTTGATGAGCGCAATGCAACAGCGTACAACCGCCTAGGCATCCTTTATGCCAAACAGCAGGCATACAAAGATGCCATAGAATGCTTCGAAATCGCTCAGTCGCTCGAACCAAGTGCTTCAAGCCTTCACAATGTCGGACTTATCTACTATGAAACCGGTAATTACGACAAGGCCGCACTCGCATTTGAGCAAGCACTCAGCATGGAAAATGATCTGTCTGCACGTCACATTGCGTACGCCAAGGTGCAAGAAAAGCTCGGTCACGATAAAAAGATGATCGAGTCGCTTGAGCGTGCGGTAGCAATTGATCGCATACCGCAAACCCTCACTATACTTGCCGATGCCTACGAACGAACAGGCGAAGAAGAATTGTCACTCAAACTACGTGAAGAAGCTGCTAAAATGATCATTCCCCAGGGGCAACCAAAGCGTGTAGTACAGCCGCGAAAAGTGATGTAACATAAGTACCAAAGAAAAAAGGCTAGCAAAACTAGCCTTTTTTCTTTGGTACCGGAGGTAGGACTCGAACCTACGAACTCGAAAGAGGGGAGATTTACAGTCTCCTGTGATTGCCACTACACGACTCCGGCGTGTATCCATTCGCAAAACAACGAAGTGTATCATTGTCTTGCCCTGGAGCCGCTTCACGGACTCGAACCGTGGACCTACTGTTTACAAAACAGTTGCTCTAACCAACTGAGCTAAAGCGGCACGCCACCTATAATATCATACTACAGTGTATTGGCCAACAGGGGCGGCTATGATAAAATACATCAGTATGCCGCGATAGCTCAGTTGGTAGAGCGCATCCATGGTAAGGATGAGGTCCTGGGTTCAAATCCCAGTCGTGGCTCCACGAAGAATTCATAAACATACCTCTAGCAATAGAGCTATTTTTATGCTAAGATATACAAGATTGTTTTATAAATGTTAAGTGAGTAAGTATGGCAAAAAAGAATACAAAGCGGAAATTGATCGGACTTGTGAGTGACCTGACTGGCCACCGCACGTACTACACGACCAAAAATACCCAGACACAGACTGAAAAAATTAGTCTGAAAAAGTACGATCCGATTGCTCGCAAGCACGCAACCTACACCGAGACAAAGAAAAGTCTTGGCCGCAACGAAGTAAAAGCTCGTAAATCATAGGTTACTATGCAGACAAAAAACCACCCATAGCGGTGGTTTTTTGTTTTATGTGATCTGTTCGTCTATGGTCTTCGCAAGCCACAGCCCATAATGCAGTAGCTTGTCAGCCAGTTGAGCGCTCGGCTTGTCGGCTTCAGTAAATATGATCAGGCTGTCGCCCTCTATCTCAACAGTAAACGGATGCTTATGAGCGGCAATAGCGTCGATCACATCATGCGTAAACAGCCGATAGATCGTGGCGAGCTCAGAAGGCGAAGCGATCAGCGCGTAGGTACCGTGAAAAGCATTCATGTCCTTCTGTGATGAATCGAGCTGTATGTACCGAATATTGCGCCGTGAAGTCAGAACTTTGGCATAAAATGCCTTTGTAAGCTGACGAGTGCCAAGGAATATAAACGGGAGATTACGTGCGCGTTTGAGGTCAATTTCGAGTACGTACCACTTATGTGCCGTCGCCTCAAACCCAACAAACCGCATATCGGCAGCTCGTTCTATGAGCGCCATATCGTACCCTGCGTGGGTTCCTATGCAAAAATTACTGTCGCGCTGGTTCACGGTAGCGGTCGCGCCACGTATTACAGGAGCATGATCGTCGTCGGAACTTACCGAGTGAAAATACACCAAATCATGCTTCGAAGCAAAATCTGTCAAAATGACCCGTCGCCGTACGGTATCGGATCCGCCAACGCGGTAGTAGACTCCAGAGGCACGCTTTTTGAGCCTTGTAGGGCTCCACTTACTTGGCATGTCCGCCTTTCTGTATGGTGTCGAGGAGTGTCGCGACATATTCGGCGTGACTCCATGTCAGGGGTGATGGCGATATGTGCGCTCCATCAACAGGACTAATTTGCTCAGAAAGTATGCCCGTACGGCTACTGTTACTATTTACCCAGTCGATAATCGTCTTTGCCTTGTCTGGCTGGTCGATCTCTATATAGTACTGCGCAAACCAAAGTGTCGTGATAAACCATCCGTTAGGCGTGGTTGGATCAACTTTATGGTAGTTATCATTTTCATAGCGGGGGTAGGCGATCGTGCGATCACTTCTAAACCGTTCAACAAAAGTATTAACCGCTGCAGTAAGCTCGGGGGAATCGACACCAAATAGCCCAAACATAAACGCGCCAAACACACTACTTGCATCAATTGTATCGTGGTATTCAATCTGTCCGTTCTTAACGATAAGACCTTTGTAAAACGCATTGCGTTCGCGGTTAAATAGATACTTGCGAGCAGCACTCGCTATATCCGTAGCTGCAAGGCGCCACTTCACAGCACTTTGTTTGTCGCCTCGCGCATCGGCAAGTTCCGCCGCAGCTTGTAGGGCCGCATATACAGTTGATGTCGTGAACGTCGTCGTCAGGAACACCTCTTCCCAAAGATCATAGCTAGGCTTAGGTAGCCCGGTTGTCTCGTCGATATGCTCGCTCATCCAATTGGCCATTGGCTTGATCATTGAATCATAAAAATCACGCAAAATCTTACTGTCGCCTGTCATATGGTAGAATTCCGCAAAAACAAACACCACCAGTGCCGTCTCGTCTTCCTGAATAGGCGCAGCCGTGCCATAGCCTTCGTGCATGTACGGGTGCCAGCTGGCCCCCAGGCCACCATCTGCCCTATATTTATGCATCATATAGCCGCTCGGGTGCATACCGCGCTTACAAAAGTCAAAAAACCTATATGGTTCTTCTGTATAGCCCATGCGAATGAGTGGCCATAATACAAATGCACCGTCACGAGGCCAGCAGTATGCGTAGGCATCACGGTCGTAGTTGAGCATCGAGCTGTCTGTGCTCGCAATGACCGCGCCGCGTCGATCAATCTGCGATTTAATGATCATGACGCTATGCAAAAACGAATTATGATACGCAGGATCGATCTTTGCTGCAGCATTTACTGCCGGTTTCATCCACTTGTGCCACCATTTTGCCGTCTCGCCAAGTCGCGTCGACAGGCCACCGCCGCGCAGCTGTTTATCGACATACAGCGCCTCACGTATGGTAGAGCCGGCTGCGATCCAATAGTGAACCCTTTCTGAGCTATGCGCCCCGACAGCAAGCTTAAAACGTAGTACGGAATCAACTCGACCGTGCTCTACAGGGCTATTTGATAGTTCGCCGTCGTCGGCATCGCGGTACGTGCCCTCGTGGCCCTCTATGCCAAACAGTCCTATACTATGCTGATCAAACGGCTGGCCGTTATGCTCACCCGCAACCACAAATGCTCGTCTGCCACGGTAGTGCAGTAGCGCATTGCTGTCTGGCAGATACTGCGCCGTGTCGGTATTGCTTCGTGAATCATCAATAGCAAATGCCTGGTGCATAAACAACCGAATCTCACGGGGGCGATCTGCAAGGTTAACAACATGAATATTACGCATAAAAGCACTCATCTGTGCATCGACACAATCGTCAATTTCTAGCACGACCTGTAGCGCTGGGTTTTTTGCAATTGTGTGGCCTATAAGTGCGCGTCCGGGGTAGCGAAAGCTAAATTCCCATTGGTCAGGATCATCAAGCCAGCTGACTTGACCTTCAATCCATACGCCCACACGATGGCGAGTAGATTTGCCTGCAGAGTGATTGCTGAGGCCTACATACGGATAGTAAAAATCATGGACCAAACCATAATTATTGAGCCCAACGTGGAGCTCACCGTTACTCAGAACTATTGGTCGTGCCATATCCCACCCGTATGCGTCATGCGCTGTCTATGCCCCCAAGTTTATGGTGCTGCATTACTCGCCAGCGAACATCTCTGATGACATTCATATAGTACAAAAACGCGTCATACGGTGATTCGTACGGGCTAAAGTAGGTATGTACGTCGCCATCTCCAGACCATTTTGTCGAAAGATAGTAGAGAAGATCCGAGCTCTGCAAATATCGCCAATCGTTAATAAGCTGTTCGTCACCGCTACGCAGCACATCGCTTTCGAGTGCATAGAGGTATTTTGCTGCCTCGTGCTGCATGTCATTGCCAAGCCATGCCGAAAGATCCCGTTCGCTATCAGCCCAAGTAATTGTACCTGGCACGCTTATCTCACCCGCAGGTTCATTGCCAGTAGCAGCCGCCGTGACAGCACTAAAGCCATTGCCCTTTGCAAGCCACGCACCTACAAATGTCTCAAAGAACGAGAATATACCCGTGTCTTCCCACTGGTGTTCACCGAATGTCTCGTAGTCCATGAATAGATTAAGGAGTGGAGCATCATCCATGGCAGCCTCGGCCCAATCAACATACTTATCAGCGGTCAGAGGATACTGCGACCAACCCTGGTTGCTAAAACGAAACGCAATGTCGTCGCTCAAGCGGTAGTTCTTCATAAGGAGGCGGACGTTTTGTGCCTCGGCTGGTCTGTAGACATAGTTCGGGCTACGCCATTCAAGTACTGGGTCCCAACCTTCGGCAAGAATTGCTTTGTAGCCAGCGCCGTCTGCCCATTTGGCTAATGCATCGTTGTAGGCGAGCTCGGTGTTGCGGAAAGCCGTAGGGGTAACGCCAAACAATTCCTGGATCTTCTCGCGGTGCAAAGACACCTGTGCTTCAAATTCTGACTGGCTGTAGAAAAACGCCAGTGAATGGTAATACGTTTCGCCCACAATCTCGACACGCCCAGTCTGTACCAGTCGCTTAAACGAATCTAGGACATCTGGCGCCCAGCGCTCGGCCTGTTCAATAAAGTCGCCGGTAATACTCAGAGAAAGACTAAAATCAGGGTGTTCAGCCAACAACTTTTCAAGCAATTGGTTCATAGGGCGATACGATTTGTCGGCAACTCGGTGGAACACCTTTTCGTTGTTGATATCGCTATCGTCAACCTGATTAAAATACTCGTGGTCGTGGCCAATGGTAAACACCGAGTAAGGCTTAATACGATACGGCTGATGCACATGCAAATACAGCACAATATTGCAGCTCATAGCTCAGCCCCTTGCCGTATGTTTTTATAGATGTCCATACACTTCACTGCCACATCGTGCCACGAAAGCTTGGCATACTCTTGGCTCACATTGCGACGCAAAGTAGTCGCTAGGCTAGGGGACAAAGCGATCGATACAAGCTGGTTGGCGAGCACCTCGGTGTCCCAGTAGTCGAACTTGAATGTATGCCGTAATACTTCACCTACGCCAGACTGCTTACTGATGATAAGTGCGCTTTCGTGGTGCGCCGCTTCCAGCGCTGTCAGACCAAACGGCTCACTGACCGAACTCATCACAAATACATCGGCCACCGAATACACATCTCGCCACTGTTTGCCACGCACAAAGCCCGTAAAGTACACCTTGTCGGCTATGCCAAGCTCTGCCGCAAGTGCGATCAGCTCATCACGCTGTTCGCCGTCGCCTGCAAGCAAAAATACAAATTTGTCATACTTTTCGCAGGCACGAGCCGCTGCACGTACCAAATGAGTCAATCCCTTTTGTATCGTAAAACGCGTGACGGTAGCCACTACGGTGTAGCCCTCGCGCTTGAGCACCTCTATGTAGCGATAATCACGCTGATCGTAATCGTATTGCCCAAAACTGTCGATATCTATAGCATTGTGTACTACCTCTACTGCATCGGCTGGTATACCGTAGCGCTCAACAATAATTGCTTTGGTAATATTGCTCACCGCGATAATACGGTCTGCCATCATCAGAGCTTGCTGCTCAATCTCATGCACAATTGGGTTGCCGTAGTGTTCACCCGAACGATCAAATTCGGTCGCATGCACATGTACAACTAGGGGTGCGCCAGTAAGCTCCTTTGCCCGCACGCCTGCTTCCATAGTGAGCCAATCATGCGCGTGAATGACATCAGGGGTAATGTCAGAAGAAACAAGGCTCTCGACGTAGTCGACATAATGGCGCTGCACGGCGCGCATAGTCCGCAAATCACCAGAATCAGTTTCGAGTAGGTCTCTTTCAAATACACCAGCGCTGTCGTAGCTGCCCATATGTATGCGTTCTTCTGGTCGAAGGCTGGTAGCATTGTGTACCCGCATAAAATCAACACCAGGGTGAGTGGCGGTATAAGGCAGTACGAAATCGATTGTTGCACCCTGCAATGCGAGAGCTTTCGACATGTGATAGCATGCGACACCCAGTCCACCGCTGTTGTGCGGAGGCAATTCCCACCCTAGCATCAATATGTTCATTGTTTGATCACACGAACGACGACCACCGTCCGAAGTCCCCTTTGTTTTTATATGCGTCTTTCTGCGTCCATTATAGTAATCTGCTTGTGTTTTGACAACCGTTTTTACGCATAAAATAGTAGGGAAATGCAAGTTCGCACGATTTGCTATGTCCCGTACAGCTCATCGGGGTCAATCACCACTGGATCTGTCTCAACACCCACCTCATACAGCATCCTGGCAACGAGTTTTGTCGGAAAGCCTATGATCGTATCGTCGTCGCCATCAATTCGTTCAATCAGCGTATCGCGCACAGCCTGATACCCATAGCCACCTGCCTTGTCGCGCCAGTTTTCCGTTGCCAGATACTCTTCGCGCAGCTGTTTAACGGTGGGGCTGTCCGATTTAAAGTACACAAGGCTTGATGCCGAATCAAGTAATTGTACGCCGTCCTCGATGCAGACGACTGCCACACCTGTCACTACTTCGCTTTGCTTGTCGACGTACGATAGCAGCATTTGGCGCGCCTCGTCGATGTCAACTGGCTTTTCGAGCTGCTTGCCATCTACCCCCACGATCGTGTCTGAGCCAATAATGATAGCTGACGGATGCTTTGCTGCAACGTCCATAGCTTTGCCAAGTGCCAGTTCCATAGCGACATCGCTCATGAGGCGGCTGTTGTCAAGTTTCTCATCGTAGTCGCTTGGTTCCACTATGAATTTAACGCCCATCGCTTGCAGTAGGTGAAGTCGTCGCGGTGACTGGCTCGCGAGAATAATCTCTTTCATGTCAGTAACTATAGCAAAAAATTCCTCGTAGGAGATGTTTAATTCTCATATTCTTCATTTTGTATAAAATGGGAAGCAACTTAACCGTGCGAATGAGTGCGCCCGTGTCCACGCCTACGTCTGTTGCGTAGCATTCTTGCTGCCGTGAGAGATGCAGGTAGCGGTGGACGGCTTGCGGGTTGATAATCTTCTGTCTCTTCATCTGCGTCGCACAAAGGAAAGCTAAGAGGTAGCTTTCTTTTGTTGCTCCTTGCTGTCGAACCAGGTCGTTTGCATCTTGCTGAAGCAATCTGCCCGACCTTGGTTCAAACCCAATAATCCCTGCCATAGAAAAATGACCTACATGAATGCAGGTCATTTTTCTATGGCAGGGGCACTTGGAATCGAACCAAGGTCGGCGGTTTTGGAGACCGCTATACTAACCGCTGTACTATGCCCCTATGAGCTCAGTTATTATAGCAAAGAACACTCCAGAGAAGAAGAGTGGGCTCCCGCGAGGGAGCCCATCTCATGATTCGTACTACTTGGTGCGGCGCTTGCGACGCCAGAACCGGAGGCCGCCCAGCGTAAGCAGCGCGAAGATCGCTCCTGCGGTGCCAACGGTGACTGGGTTTTCACCGTAGTAACCCTTGGTCCACCTGGTCAGCCTACGCAGTTGGCTTCTTTCCGCGGCCTCCTGCATGAGGTCGCGCGGCTCCGACTCGATCTGTTCGATCAGCTTGCGGTGCCTTCTATGAGCGACCGCAGCCATGATCATGTCGCCCCAAGCTATCCACGCACGGTTGCGCGCGTCAAGCTTGTCATCATGAGACATCTGCGAACCTCCTCTCTGTAGGGTATGGTGTTCGTCAGACTAGTAGTAGCATACCATAGCTAGGCTGTTTGCTTGGCGGATGCCGTGGGCGCAGTACCACCGTCATCCGTAGGCATAATCACAGGAGCATTACTCACTTTGCGCACAATCGACTTGAGCGGCAGTACAAAGCTAAACGTCGAGCCATGGTCGATACGACTTTCTACCTCTATTTTTGTCTCTAGTTTGTCTGCAAGTTTTTGCACCACGTAAAGTCCCAGCCCTGTGCCGCTTGTCTCGCGCGTACGGTAGTCTTCACTGCGATAAAACTTCTCGAACACATGCTCAAGGTCGGATTTACTAATGCCAATGCCCGTATCTTTCACCGAGCACATCACCTGGCCGTTTTCGAGCATGTTGGCAGTAATCGTCACGCTGCCTTCCTTGGTGTACTTTATAGCGTTGGTGATGAAGTTTTGCAGAATTTCCTCTAGGTATAGGCGGCTCGTTTCTACGTGAGGCAAATCGCCGTCTATTGCCAGGTTGAGTTGCAACGACTTTGCCTGGGCTTCGGCTTCGTAGCGACTATAGAGCTCGTGCAGCAACACCTTTACGTCAATATCCTCAACTGCATCGCTCACGCCACGCTCGGCGCGCGAAAGCGTGGATAGGTCGTTGATGATCTTTGCCAGATAAATGATTTGGTCGTACGACGTCTTGGTTGCTTCTTCGAGCTGTTTGCGATCGGCATGCTTGCCGTGCATGACCATGAGGTTACTCAAACTACCTTCGGCAATTGCAATAGGCGTGCGGAGTTCGTGGCTAGTGACACTGATAAACTCATCTTTTTCTTCCTCGAGCGTCTTTTGCTTGGTAATGTCGCGAATGATTACCACCACACCATACTCTTCGTTGTCGTCGAACGTGCTGCGTATACGTGATATCTGTATGCTCAGATGCTGCGTATTACCTCCGCTTCCTATGGAAAGGTCGTCGCGCAGCAGCGTTGCCTTCACATTGTGCATGAGGTCGTGCACACTCACGGGTTGATCCTCGTGGTCGCGCAACACCAATAAACGCTCTAGGTCACGACCAACGAGTGACTGATTGGTGTCAAAAAATGCCTGAGCGGCGGCGTTTTGAGAGGTAACTCGCCCGTAGCGGTTTAGCGTGAGCACGGCATCGCTAATGCTGTTGAGTAGCGTATTGAGTCGGTTTACCTGCAGTATCTCGGATTTCTGCGCTATTAACAAATCGTGATTCTTTTTGCGACTTGCCATGAGTATAAAGGTGAAGAAATACGAAACCACTATAGTAAAAGAAATCAGCGTGATAGTCTGTGTGACGTATCCCGCAAAGTCAGGCTTGAGCTCGTGCGCAAAAAGCAAACAGTACGCAGTTGCAATAGTGACAAGAAGTCCGCTACTAAATGCAAAGCCTCGCCAGCCATCGTAAATAGCCGAAAGAAGGATCATCATTGACCAAAGTGATGTAAATGGACCGTATATCTCGGTAAAAAACAGCAACATAACGCCAGACATTATCTGGATCCACGCGATTGCAGCCAGCTTAAAAAGAGACGACCTTGTACCAAGAATCATAAACAGTGGATTAATAAGAAAAGCCGACACAAACGTAAAGCCCATTGCCCACCAGTTAAAGTGTTCTGGTCGAGCTGCACCCACAACAAGTAAATAGGCATCACTAATGCCAATATAAAGCCCGAGTCCTATAAATAAATAAGCGACCCGCTTCGACAGAACCGTTGTGTCTTCACTCACAACTACAGTATACAAACTGTTCATGCTTATGGCGAGCTTTTGCGGGCATTTTGTGCGTTTGCTATACTAATCATAAGATGAAGCCTCTTGAGTTTTCCCAGCCACATCTTTTGGTCGCCGTCGGCTTGCCAGGCAGTGGTAAGACGTTTTTTGCCCAGCAGTTTCACGAAACATTTAGCGCCCCCTACGTGGACTACGCCTACTTTCACGAACTCACCGACAGTCAGGAGCTTGGCGATGTTGTGGCAACCGAGCTACTCGACCAGTTGTTTTTGACCAAACGTTCCATCGTCATCGAGGGCAGGGGCGAAACCAAGCAAGACCGAGCACTGCTGATGCAGTTGGCACAGTCGCGCGGCTACGACATATTGTTTGTGTGGGTGCAGACCGAGCCCCAGACCAATCATCGTCGGGCAGTGAGCGGCAAAGATGCGCGCTACACGCAGTCACAGTTTGATGATCTTGTTGAATCATTTGAGCATCTTGGCAAGGGCGAACCGTACATTGTCATTAGTGGTAAGCATACCTTTGCTTCGCAGGGACGCATGGTGCTCAAGCGCCTGGCAGCCCACCGTACAGCAGCCGCAGACAGACAGCAAATTAAGGCACCTGAGCGACCGAGTGAGTCAAAGATCAAAAATCACGGTAGTCGAAGCATCATAGGGTAGATCATGACAACACTTCACGACGACGAATTCGGCGACATAACTATCCGCCGAAGTGCCCGTAGTGCGTCAGTAAAGATTAGCGTCACCCCTACAGGTGCGCTGCGGGCATCGCTACCACCTTATGCGCCGATATTTATGCTCAAGCGGCTTGTTAATTCGTCGCGTGAGCAGTTGCGCACCATGTTAGCAAAACACCAGCCTGCTTACGAATACGTCAGCGGGGCAGAAATCGGCAAAAGCCATAAACTCATTATCGTGCGCGCCAACAAAACAGGTGTAAAGCGCTACAAGCAACAAATCACCGTCACGCTCGCACCGGGGGCGTCTGTGACCGATCCAGCTATCAATACTGAGGTACGCCAGGCTGTTACCGACGCCCTAAGGCTCGAAGCCAAAAGCTATTTGCCAAAACGTCTGCAATTTTTGGCCACCCAGCTTGACTACAGTTATGAGCGTGTACGGTTTTCACATGCGGGCAGCCGCTGGGGGAGTTGCAGTACCACCGGTACCATAAGCCTCAACATTGCGCTCATGAAACTCCCGTTTGAGCTCATTGACTACGTGCTGATTCACGAGCTGTCACACACCAAGCAGATGAACCATTCGGCTAAGTTTTGGGCGCTCGTGGCGCAGGGTGATCCCAGCTACAAGCTGCACCGGAGTCTGCTGAAAAAAGAATCGCCGACTATTTAGTACGTAAAATTGGTCGGCCCTTCCAGGTGACGCCGTGAGTTTTGTACTTATACATACTGTATATAAGTAGCGCCGCCTCTTGCAAAAGAGTATAGGGTAGCAAAAGCGCGCCAATCAGACGATGTCGCACCCATACATGGCTTAGGTAGTAGAAGGCTATGATGTAGTGCGTAACCACCAACACTAGTGCCCATGGTGTGAAAATCCACGCTATATACGGTGTACACGCTACCAGTAGCGTCGCAGTCAATAGCAGCACCTGGTACCAATGGTAGCCGCACTGGGGGTATAGCACACGCACGCTTGTTTCTACCTGCGACGACCACTTCTTTTCGTAGCATAGCCCCAGCCACGCGTTACTCAGTATCAAATGATAGCTATCACTGCCAAGTTTGCGAGCAATGGCGGTTTCAACTTTCATAGACTGGGGGAGCGATGTATCGGCACTAAATTCACCAAGCAGCAGTTCGCGGTCGATTAGCCACGCATTTGCCGTCGCCCGCGGATGCCCGCTGCTATGGCGCATAAGCAGCCAAAAATGACGCATAGTCGTAAATATAAGACTTGGCCGCAGCGTATCTGCACGAAGGGGCACAATCGACAGCATACGATCGCCGCGCGCCAGCATGGTAGCGACAGCCCGAGCAACAGTGTGGCGTTCAATGAGCGTGTCGACGTCCATAAAAAACACCAATTTGCCACTCGCTTCTTCGGCAAGCACTTTTTGGGCATAGTTTTTACCCAACCAGCCATCTGGCAGCGGTTTACCCTCTATGAATCGTACGCCCGCATGAGCAAATGACTTAATCAGCACTCCCGTGTCGTCGCGACTGCCGTCGTCGAGCACGATCACTTCAAGCTTTGGGTATTCCGAAGCCACAACACGCTCTAGGCACTGTGTCATGGCATGTGTTTCGTCGCGAGCTGCTATACATATTGTCACGCTCGGCGTATCACCAACTGGTGCATCGGTGGTATTTGGAACTTTCAGCAGCCGAAACGCCGCACGAAGCTTCAATAGCACGGCAGCGTCGATCAGCGCCACAATACCCAGTACTATAAGCAGTATCATTGCTTTCATCATACCATGGCCTTGCGCTGCAAGTAATGCTCGTGGTAAAAATAAACATGACACGACACACACGTGAGGGCATTCACTTTAGGGAGCGCCTTTTTCGTACGGTTCGACTACCTCTTGCTGCGTCTATTGGAACGGCTGCCATTCTAGGCTCGCAAACACACACTGCAATTGAAAATATCTACGCCCTACCTTTGATGACCACAGAAGGCTTTGATGCTCATGATGCGTTGCGAGCATCCGTGACAACTGACCCACTTAGCCCTCGTGGCTATTCCTACGAAAGCAATAAACTTCCGCCGCTCTTTGCTATGGCTTTTGAGAATGCATTGCATGATCCAATTGTACAAATAGGTATCCATGAAGACGCCATGGATGCAATTGACGTCTATTTAACGAGCGGAGATGATGCGGGCGACAATGGCTACTGGTATAGTCAGGACCGACGTGTCGCACTTCTTGTTTCGGGCAATGACCTACCTCCCCATGAACGGCTTTTTGACGATTCTAGACTAGTAAATATTGCGCTTGAACACGAAACCTTCCACGCGCTTAACGAAGAGTGGTACGGACATAAGCGTCTTAATGGCGCTTCAGATACTGATCGCTATTCCAGCCTCCTTCAACTCGCCGATCAGCAATTTGACAATGGACTCAATGCAACCTTTAGTCAAATCGGTAGTCTCTGTGGGCCCGACAGTGATACGTCAGACCACACATATGATCTCGGATGCATCAACTCAACGCTACTGATGCGGCTGATTAATAATTCCTACAAATGCATAGACGAGGGCTATGCCCTCCAGGGGCCCTTTGACTGGCCCACGGAGCTTCCTATGGGACATCCGTACGACAACCTCACCGAGACGGGATCGTCGCTGTTGACGTCACTCAATAATAATCCGACATATGTGAGGGAATGCCTATCTGACACGTCGAACACAACTGGCAAAGAGCTTCGTAAGCTCGCCGCCACCATCATACGGCTCGCATTTGCTGCACACCCACCGCTTGAAACGTACTTCCGTGAGGATTCCGATAAGGCAGATACTGTGGACTGGATTCTTGAGACAGCTTGACGCCTCTACTTCAATAGGCTATACTTAGGCTTGACAGTCTGCAGCAGCAGACTTTTTAATTTGGAGAAGGATTGTGGCCAAAAAACCAGTCTCGAAGAACAAAAAGAGCGCAGCAAACGACGAGACCGTCGTGCGCATTAAGGCAGGTTCTTCGGCACCCAAGAAAACAAAGGCTGTAGAGGCCAATGTGGTTGCCGAGCCAGTCGCTAAAAAAACAAAGGTGAAAAAGCAAAAAAATAAGAGCGGCAACCGCATTACTGGTATGTTCCAGGCAATCGGTGCGTACTTCAAGGGTGCATGGGTAGAGCTTCGTCTGGTGCGTTGGCCAACCCGCCAAGCAACTTGGGGTCTCACTGGGGCAGTATTGCTTTATAGCGCGTTCTTTGTGGTAGTCGTACTACTGCTCGACGCATTGTTTAAGTTTTTGTTTGAGTTAATTTTAGGTAAATAGAGGAGTCATATACGTGGCAAAAAATCGTTACGACAGCACCCGCCAATGGTACGCAATCCACACCTATAGCGGTTATGAAGAAAAGGTGGCCGACAGCATACGTCAGCGCATCAACGCAGTAGACATGGCAGACAAGATCTTTGACGTCATGGTGCCAAAAGAAAAGCAAATTCAGATCAAAAACGGCAAACGCAAGGTAGTCGAGACGAAGATCTTTCAGGGCTACTGCCTAGTTGAAATGAAGCTCACCGACGAAACTTGGTATATTGTACGCAACACGCCAGGCGTAACGGGCTTTGTGGGTAGCGGTACCGAGCCAACTCCTGTGAGTGATGCCGAAATCGCTAAGATCAAGAAGCGCATGGGCGTGGAAGATCCAAAACACCACATCGACTTTGCCGAGGGTGAAGTGGTCAGCATTACCGACGGACCTTTCAAAGGCTTTGACGGTGCAATCAGCGAAATCGACACTCAGAAGGGCAAGATTCGCGTGATGGTCAGCATGTTTGGCCGCGATACTCCAGTCGAACTCGACGCCTTGCAAGTGAAAAAAGTTTAGTAATTACAGAAGTCCGAGCAATCGGGCTTCTTTTTATAGGAGTGACCATGGATAGACCAAACAAGCTTATTGTCGAAGCATCTGTATTCAGCCTCGACAATCCCGAAGCTTACATAATTGATACCGTGACAGGGGTTGAGCCTCATGAAGTCGTGCCAATCACCACAGGTATCGAAGGCGCTGTACGCCTGCTTGGCGAAAAAGCTCTCGTGAATGGCTATTTATCGATCGGCCATGTAAAAAGCCGCCAGAACTTTCCATCGCACCCGTACGGTGGCGAGACCGTCAACAAAGCAGTTGTTGTAGCGAAACCACTTGATCGTTCAGCAATTGAACTTGCAACTGGGTACCGCTGGAGCGATAGGGGGTCCGACGAGTCCTAGACTTATTGCTGTTTTCATGCTATAAATAGCACACTGTCAATACAACGAAGGGAATCATTGTGGCATCTGAGACAGTAGTGCACACGGTAACCGGGGAGGGTGTCAACGGAAGCGGCCGTGCGATCAAATTCGCCCTCGTTGCCCTTGTCGAAGGTGACGGGAGCGACGAACCCACACATGTCGAGAAGGAGTGCGTTGACGGCGCCGAAAGCGCCGTCCAGGCCATGAGGGCATTCGGTGTTCCGTCGGGTAGCGTTAAGGTCAAGGACCTACGCTGCGCGATCGCGGAAGCAGGCACGGAATACTTGGCCGGCTTCACCATCCCTCCCGAGTGACTGCACGCATGACGGTGCGGCTCCCAGAGCCGCACCGTCATAAACCTTGAATACTGTCCTTATATCTGTTATAGTGTTTAAGTTACGCACTAAATATTTCGCTTCAAACAGTATTTAGTAAATCATTAGTTATATAAAGAAAGGTTTTTAGGTCGCGCTTTATGCAAGGCGATGCTGAGAAACGGACTGAGCTGTATTCAAAGATACAGCGAAGGAGTATCGCAGGCAGCAACGCAGCAGAAAGTGCGAGATAAAAAGCTGCTATGGCAAAACAAATTATTGGTAATTTAAAGTTGCGCATCCCTGCTGGTCGCGCGACTGCAGGCCCTCCCGTTGGTTCAACCCTTGGTCAATGGGGCCTCAACATGATGGATTTCATCAATCCATTCAACGATGCTACCAAAGGCGACATGGGCAAAGACGTCATCGTGCACATCAAAGTATACGAAGATCGTACTTTTGAGTGGAAGAGCCTTGGTCAACCAGTTGACGACGCAATTCGCGCCGCAATCGGTATCAAAAAGGGCAGTGGCAAGCCACATGTCGAAAAAGTTGGCAAGATCACTCGCGCACAACTAGAAGAAATCGCAAAAACCAAGATGGACCAGCTCAACGCTATCGATCTTGATGGTGCAGTGAAAACAATCGCTGGTACCGCACGCAGCATGGGCGTCGAAGTCGTCGACTAAGCACAGGGCAGACTACTATAAAATAAGGTTCCTTAGCGAGGCCTTATTTTTATAGGTGCACTAACTACACCTTTTGGATATAATGGTGAAAACATAAGGGATACACATGGACACAAATAGTGAGAACGGCGAGCACGACGGTAGATCAGCTAGCGGACAAGCAAATACCTCCGTCGACCATGACGGCACCCAAGATAGGAACACCTTAACAGATCAAATAGCCAACACCGACGATCAACCGCATAGAGCATCAAGTCCTATTATCGGCTTTTTATTCAAGCTTTTTCTTATTCTGCTTGTTGTGTCCTTCTCTTTGCCGACACCTGAGATGAATAAAATCTTCGACTTCATTCACATTCCTGTCGTTGGAATATATCGTGTTGTGATTATGCTAGGGCTTGTACTGATCTTTTCGGCATTGACGATACTGTTCGGTGTACTGTCTACGCGAAGCTCTAAAGAGAAGACCCTTTTGACAATATCTTTAGTAGGTGGAGGTATTCTGACGATATGTCTCATATTCAATTTTGCCACCCGTGTCATACCGGGATTACTGATACTAGACTTCCTCGGCACACACCTTTGGGTGGGCGCCATCGTTGCGATCATCTGCCTATTTACGAGTGTAATCGGTCTTACTCTTTCGCTATTCTCACACGACACTAGGTCAAGCATTCTTCGCAAATTGCTTTATGTTGTTCTTATTGCTATCAGTGTTGGTGCATTTTTGAATTTTACCATCCCTGTCATCAACTACCTTAACGAACAAAATGAAAGTTGGAAAAGCTATCAGCCCGTTAATATTCCGAAAACAGCCGACGAATGGGTAGCCATGAACGCTAGCGACTATTCTATAGTGACGGAGAACATAAACGCATGCAATATCGCAGAAGTTACTGCACCTACAAAAAATATCGACAACACCAGCGCTCGGTATCTGGACGTCAAGCTTTACTATTCTCGCACTGTATCCAATGGTAACTCAAGTAAAAAAGTTGAACGTCATTATCTGATTCTTCCTTACAAAGACAATAAGCGCCTAGAAACCGATATGGCCACTGCGAAAATAAAGTGCACCAAGGTGGAAGAAAGTGTACAAGTAACGACTAAACCCCCTGCAGCCACAACGGCAACACCTTCAACAACCCCAGCCAACACGTCAGTTCAAACGATAGCGGGGAATTGTTCAACACTACCATCATTTCAGGACCCAAAAGTGTTACAGTACTCTTCTACTTATATTTTTAAATCGCATGATCTAGCGCAGAAACATATTATTACCGCATGGCAGGACAATGGGGTTACTATGTCACCGATTTCATACAAGGAGACGCTTGTCGCTGTAGACAAAAACTGCAAAACAATAGATATCTCTACACTAAAATCAGGTGATACCGTAAAACTGTACCTACGTACGGGCTACAGTAACTTTTATAACGATGCGCTCGTCTTGATACAAAAAACGAATTAATTGCCCCGCGTAGCCTCTCAGCCTTTGCAAAATAAAAAACAATATCCTACGCGGGTATCTTATTTTTTTGTACCGCGAGTGGTACAATAGCACAAGCATAAAGGGATGGGGTATGGACACGGACAACGAGCCAGACAAAACAGACACGGCACCTATACGCATACAGGTTCGTGATGCAGCAGGTGAGCAAGTAGACGATACGCAGCAGCCTGCACCAGAGGCGCCCGACGAAAACCCAGAACCAACTTCGCCATCGGAGCCAGTGGGCGAAGTTAGCGAACAGCCAGCAAAATCGTCATTCAACCTCAACAAATATTTCTTGTACACACTTGTTGGTGGACTTATTATTTCTGCATTGATTTCCGTGGTCGCTGTTCTGATCGGTGAATTCAACGCCACAATGTCACGAGCACTTGGCACGACAGTAACTATGGTTATTCATACACTCATAGCGCTCGTGCTGATATCGGCAAGCAGTAAGAGTAAGAGGCCAAACGGCAGCTTCCTTATCAACACGCTCATTTTCATTACTATTGCGAGTTTCATTACATCACTTCTATCGATATGGGATGTCCTGACGGGTCAGATCGTGGGTGATCTTTACGCACTATACTTTTATACATTCTTTGCCAGTTTGTGGTCTCGGCTCCTCCTGCGCGTGGGCGGAGCCCTTGCGGACAAGCCAACACGTATTATTAGCCTTGTGGCAATTGGCTTTACAGCGCTTTTTTACGTACTTTTGATACCGTCAACCTTTACCCATTACCCAGCTACGTTGCCCGACGTGTACTACCGAGGCATGGCAGCTACCGCCATACTACTCGCAACGACTTCGGTGCTCACCACCGTATTCCATCGGATTCATTTGTTTAAGCATCCTGAGCTCAAGTCGCTACCGTCGGTCAAATCAGGCTGGGATATCATACTGGCATTTATCGTACTGTTCGTCGGCATACCGTATCTCTTTATCGCCATGGTGTCGCTTACTATGGTTCAGCGCGCCAACGAGGCTACTACTTCGTCGACCGATCATTCCTTCAACGCCGATCCGACTCCTGCCGGATCGCAGACAACCACTCAAACGCGAACAGAAGAGCCAAAGGATTGCTCAACCGAAACTGATTTTTCAGCCAAAACACTCCAGCTCAACCCCACGCAGTACAGTCTTGAATCGCATAACCTTAGCCAAAAACAGCTCACCGTCAAGCGAAACGATGCCAACACAGCAATGCCCCCTATTGCCTATACGGGCGAGCTACTGATCGTTGATGCAGACTGTAAAGCAGTGGGCAGCACTAGCCTTATGCAAGGCGACGCCATTCGCTTTTACACCTACATAAAGTACACGAGCTTCTACAAAGACGCAGTAGGCGCAGTACAAATAGTAAACTAGTTATCGCCCGCACTGAGTTGGAGATACCGCGCCATTCTTGTACTATATTCTCAATGTTATACGGTATTGATTACGCTCACTCGGAAGAGAAGCGACGTTTTGATAAATATGCGATTCGCTTTGCGCGGCCCTTTGCACTAGCAGCGCAGTATGCCATAGCGTTTCAATCAAATTCAGATCCCATATTTTTACAGACACGCGTGGGCGAAAATGGTGATCTTTTCAATGCATACAAGCTGCGAACGCTCATGGAGGATGCTGTTACCCCAACTGGCAAAATGACCACTTTTATGCGACGATCAGGACTTGATGAACTTATTCAATATAAAAACATTCTTGAAGGCGACATGTCTATGGTCGCCAGACGTCCACTGACGCCACAAGAGTACGATGAAGCATTTGATGATGTGCCCCTTTCGACACAGTCGAGGATTATTTGAAAATCGTTATTCCTACGCGCCCAGGACTCGTAAGCAGCTTCGTTATTGCCACACATCTTGGACAGATCGAAGATCACGCAATGCGCCTTCAGCGGCTAGAAATGGATATCAAAGATGTTAAAGAAGGGTCGTACTCGCGAGACAAGCAACTTTTTTGGACTGCTGTAAATAGGGGGCTGACAAACAAAATGAAAAGAGGCGCTATACGGCCAACGGAGACTGCTTAAGCGCTTTTATCTACACTAAGTGTGTAGTATGGTAGAAAATGTCTTATCCGAACGTCTACAGGAGTTGGCTGTGAAGAAAATGATCGTCGTTGCCGCCGCACTTACCGTGGTGGTGGCGGCCAGAAAAAAGAGCGCTGAGCCATCGAAGCTCACCAGGTGGCTGCTCGACTGGCTGGAACCCCAAGTGGGACCAGGAGCGGCCCCGGACTTCGGCTAGTTCTGTTCGCCACCGGTAAGCACCATGCCCCCGATGCCTCGCGGTGTCGGGGGCGCTCCACGTGTGGCTTTTTGTACAAAATTATTGCATTCTATGAAAAACGAGCGTATGATAGCCCGAAAGGAGGAGATTGGTTATGATTGAAAACGACGAGTCATTCTTTGACAGCCTAGAAAAAGAATTTAGTGCCAACACGAAGGGGAAAAGACCAATTCCGTTGTCTGATTTCAGCCCAATCCATGGCCTGCTGCAATACGCGCATGACCTTCAGGGTGAATGGCGACAGTTCAACCTATCGAGTAATTACAGCAATGAGCTAGGAGTTGCCGCAACTCGTTTACTCAACGAACGCCTCCGGTCACTTAACCCAACAGAAATAGACCTTTCTTTTGTCGCCATAAAATCACTTGCACTTTTGGACGAGATTAGCGAAACAAAGCGTACACTTTTCGACTTTGGTGGTATTCATATTGCGCATGGTACCCCGAAAGAGTTTATCAAAGGAACTCTCTACGAGCGGCCTACCATATCACTAGCGTTTGAAGATGCTGGGTTCTTAAGTGCGGTCGAAGCGCTAGAGGAATTCCCAGACATACCAACAGACAATCTTGCTGTACCGGTTTATAGTCTTCGACTTGAGTAAAGTGTTTAGAAATGGTCGCGAATATGTGAGTAGCTATAGTCCCATGTTGCATTGGCTTTTTTGTGCGGGTTGAAAATATGCTGTGGATCAAAAATGTTTTTGGTCTCACGGAAAAGACCAACAATCTCTTTACCATACATTTGCTCCAACCATGGGCCGCGTACGAGGCCATCATTGTGCTCGCCGCTCAGTGAACCACCGTACTTTAGCACCAAATTATTCACTTCTTTCATGGCGGGCATGATCTTTTTGCGGTCACGCTTGTCTTCCAGCTTCATCAGCGGAATGATATGGAAGTTGCCGTCGCCCATGTGTCCGGCAATCGTAGCGAATAATTTGTACTTTTTGATGATTTTACGAATCTTCGGCAAAAACTCCGGCATATGTTCGGGTGCCACAATCAGATCGTCGATAAACGGCGCCGTGTGCTTGTCATGCACCTTGCTGCGCAGTAGCTGAAAGCTATAACGACGCATGATCCAGAATTTTTCGCTCGAGCCTTCGGTAGGGTCTTCTTCAAACCCATTGATCTCATAGCGTGCGCGAAGTGGCCCAAGGTCTTTATGGAGCGCTTTTACTTTGTCGCGTACTTCTTGCTCGCTATCGCCATTGAACTCCACCATAAGTATGAGCTTCGGCACACCACGTAGTAGCTGTAGGCCGTCGGGTATGAGCGTAAAAAGTAGTTTGATGAACCGCTTTGGCCCAAGCAGCTTCAAAAAGCTTGGCATGAACCGTATGCTCAGCCACAGCGTCTTGTCGTCGAAGCTCTCAAATGTTGCAGGTTTGTGCGTGAGCACCTTTGGTATCAGCTCGCCAAGTGCATCGATGTCGTGCATGAACAGCACCAACAGGCCAGAGTGCTCACGACGTGGCACAAGCTGCAAGGTAGCCTCTGTCACAAACCCAAGTGTACCCTGTGCGCCAATGATCACTTGCGTCAGGTCGAATATGCCTGTTTCGCGGTCCCATACATTCCATAGGTGATAGCCGGTCGAATCTTTGCTGACTTTTGGCTTGGCAGCTTTTATGGCGTCGTAGTGTTTGTCCACCAGTGCAAACATGTCGCGGTAGACTTTGCCCTCAAAATCCTTCTGCTCCATCTTCTTATCAAGCTGAGCCTTGGTAAGCGGCTTCACTTCGCGCTCTATGCCATCGGCAAACACAAACTTCATATGTGGCACATACCTTTCAGTCTTGCCGAATTCAAGTGATTTTTCGCCACCAGAGTTGTTGTTGACCATACCACCCACGCTCGCAAGATCGCGACTTGCAGGGTAGGAAGGCAGTAGATATTTGCCAGTTTTTTTGTCGAAATCACGGAAGAGTAGACCTGGCTGTACTGTCGCCTTGTCGCCGTCGAGTTTGATGAACTTGTTAAGGTGACGTTTAAAGTCAATGATGATCGAATCGTTAATCGCCGCACCAGACATATCGGTACCCGCACTTCGTGCTGTAAGCGATAGGTCGTGATCATGCGCCTTGCGTTCCGCCACAATTTTTACCGCTGCCTCTATGTCTTTGCCCGTTTTTGGCGCTATGATCAGCTTTGGCTTGATTTCGAACATACTGGCATCGTGCGAGTAAAGCTCGAGTGCTTCTTTGCTGTCTTCAAGTTCACCGCCAAACCCAGCTTTAGCTAGTGCCTGTTTGATTTCATCCATGCTTTGTCCTACCTCATGCTTTTTGTTAGAAAAACTTGTCTCTATAGTACCATAAGCATATTGATTTTTGGACAACAAAAAACACCACGGCGTGTGGTGATAAAACTTCTAGTGGGGCGAGCGGCGTGTGCCGCTCGCCCCACTGCCGGGACAGCTAGAAAATGTTCTTGATGCCCCAGTCGTCGTGGTCGTCGTAGATGCTTCCGACACGGAGGCTCCACGGCTTCGAGCTTCTTGCGGGGGTATCCGGCTCCACGCTATGCGTGGAAGTCGCAGCCTGAGCAGCGATTCGTCGGCGCTCAGTGCGGATCCGTATCCGTGCGAGGAGCCCCATCACTGCACCTCCGTGCAGTCCTGGGTGCCCTCGGGATCGAAGGTGATGTCGTCGAGCAAATCACCGATGTTCTCGAAATTGAGGCCGAGATCGATGACAGCTTCGTCGATGTACATCTGGTGCTTCCTTCCGTCGAGCTACTTGCGTAGCTTTGGATGAATGACAGTCTCATTATAGCATAAGTGCATTAAAAAGTCAATCTATGCTGGACTTATACTCCGTAAAATGCTAGAGTAAGGTATATAAATATCAATGCTGGGAGGCGATAAAAGCGCCGCTTGTACCACAGAAAGGGTTTAGTCTTAATCATGGCTAAAAAAGCAGATTTGCTCGCAGAAGCAAAAACACTCGGTCTAGAAGTGACCGAAAAGAACACCATTGCAGAAATTGAAGCTGCAATAAAAACAGCTAGCACTGAAGCAGAAGTTGTCAAAGACGAAGTTGCCGTAGAGGCCGTAGAAGTGGTTGAAGAAAAAACCGCAGCAAAATCAGGCAAGCGCAGCGAAAAAGCACAACGCGAAGTAGCCGAAAAATTGGAAAAAGAAGCCCGCAAAGAAGCAGGCGATACGACTCCGCAGTCTGAAGAGGCTGAGTCTAACGTAAAGAAAGGCCCAAAGCCAGTTACTCGCCCGCGCATAGAGCGCCGTGGTAAAGCTTACCGTAAGGTGGCGGAATTGGTTGAAAAAGAAAAGGTATACAGTCTTGCAGACGCCGTAGCACTTGCTGCAAAGACAAGCCCAAGCAAGTTCGATGCAAGTGTTGAACTGCACGTACGCCTAGGTGTTGACCCTCGTCAAGCTGACCAAAACATCCGCGCGACTGTCAGCCTACCACATGGTAGCGGCAAAACTGTTCGCGTAGCAGTATTTGCTCCAGAAGCAGATCACGCTGCAGCTAAAAAAGCTGGTGCCGATGTAGTTGGCGACGAAGATTTCCTAAAGCAGCTCGACAAAGAAGAGCTCAACTTCGACACACTTATCACCGCACCTGCATACATGCCAAAGCTTGGTAAGTATGCTCGTCTGCTTGGTCCTCGCGGCCTGATGCCAAACCCAAAGAGCGGCACTGTAGCGACCGATATCGCAAAAGCAGTCACCGAAGCCAAAGGTGGCAAGGTAGAATACCGTGTAGATAAACAAGCAATTGTGCACGTTGGTGTAGGCAAAGTCAGCTTTGGTGCAGACAAGCTTGCAGCAAACGTTCAGGCGTTTTTGGACAGCCTAAAGTCACAGAAGCCTTCGAGCCTCAAGGGTGTCTACGTGAAGACTGCCAGCCTGAGCACTACTATGGGGCCAGGTATCAAGGTCGAAACAGGTATCAACTAAAACCGCACATTTATACTTGCAAAAACAGCCCAAAATCGGGCTGTTTTTGTTATGATATTTCTCATGGTATTATCAACTTCTCGTCGCAGTTCTCGTACCGGGCAACGTGCGCATATGCACCATTTGGCATGGGGCGTTGTGTGCGTACTATTACTGCTGAGTATTGGTGGCCTGTGGGTGCATGCGCAGTCACTCGAAAATCAAAATACAGCACTTGAAAAACAAGTTACTAGCCTGCAAAGTCGCGGCGAAACCACATGCGTAGTCGATAGCAGCTGGAAAGCAAACGACGACAGAACCCTCACCGCTCTAGGCAGGCAATACCTAGTGCATACACCTGCTGTTTTCCGTACAGACACATACTATCCACTTGTTATGTTTTACCCAGGCAAAGGCAACACCGCCGAAGTTGGCAAACGCGTGTATGGGCTCGACACGTTGCCCGCTATTTTGGTGTATCCGTCGCCAACCCCAAGCACAGACGGCTCACTTGCTTGGGAGGGCGCGCCGTATTCATCACATGCCGACGATGTTGCGTTTACCAGTGCTATATTGGACAAGCTGCAGGCCGAGCTGTGTGTCGACAAAAAGAAAACCTATGCCGTGGGCATGAGTAATGGTGGTGGATTTGCATCGCTACTGAGCTGTAGACTTGCCGATAGATTTGCCGCATTTGCCGTTGCCTCTGGTGCTATGTACGCACCAAGTGGCGAGTGTACGCCCGCCACGCCACGACCTCTTATAAACATACACGGCGACAATGACGGCATTGTGCCGTACGAGGGCTCATTTGTACGACATCTGCCGCATATCGATTCGTGGGCGGCCACCAGGGCACACAAAAATGGCTGCAAAGGATCGTCAACAACCAGCCCCGCAATCAACCAGATTGTCACCGTATGGACAAATTGTACCAATGGCGCAACCGTCGAGAATATTCGCATGGTCGGTGGCGGTCATGCCTGGGGCCAGGTACCAAATGACACGCTGTGGCAGTTCTTGTCGCGGTACTCACTATAAATTCAATACTCTCAGAAATGACGAATGCCCCTGCCGAATGAGCAGGGGCCTCGCCACATCTTGAGTTGTCAGGTTGCAGAACTGGCCACATCCCCCAGTCGCTTGATTCGGTCAGGGCGAAACCCCGACCAATGTTCATCACCCGCAACTACCACGGGTGCCTGCAGGTACCCCAGGGCCATCACATAGTCGCGCGAGGCGGGACTCTGTGTGATGTCCACTATGTCGTAGGCAACCCCCTGCTTGTCCAGCGCCTTGTACGTGGCGTTGCACTGCACGCAGGCAGGCTTCACGTATACGGTAATCATCGTCTCCAACTTCCAGATGGGCGAGAGGCTGTTTGCCTTGCAAGCAAGTATAGCAGCGATCAGTTACTCGATCCAGGCTTCTCTTGACCAAACTTTTGAGCGCTATAGCGCTCCGCGCCTAGGCGTGCAAGTTCTTCGTCCTCAGCCTGGCTAACAAAACGAATTGTTGCAGCAACATTTGGATGAACAGTGGCTACCTGCTCATACATATCCTGATAGATCTTTCGATACGACGGGTGTCCTTGCGGAGTTGTCCGAAGCTCAGCGGTATGCGTAAACGAGCGAGCATTTACCTTGACCGTGAAACGCATGATGTGACCAAAAAGTGTCGCGTACTGCGCCTGATCTGTGTAGCCGCGCGACTGAAGTGTGTCGTATAGCTCATTGCTCAGCTTAAATGCACGCTCATACGGCTCTTCTAGACCAGCGTCTTTAACGTTTTGTGATACAACATGACCGAGGCTTGGTCGAAGTTGTTGCCACTCAAATGCGCTCACCATGCGGTGGCGCTGAATGTCGCGAAATGCGCCATAGTCACATTGAATTTCAAATAAATAATCAAGCAACTCAAATGCACGCCCAGGTTTAGCGCGACGATTGTAGCGATCGCCGGCATACGTGTCAATCGCGCGTTTTTTCTGCTCGTCAGACAGCCCCGCGACAAACGATATCATTTCTTCATACGGATAAGATGACGAGTCAGCCAGTATTTTAGCCACGAGCTCCTCCTCGCTGCCATCGACCGATATGAGTGTAACCCGCGTGCCTCTATGCTCGTTCGTTTCGTAGTCCCGAAGAAGCTCGGTGGCAAGTTCGCGCGACTCATCACGAGTTGTTTGACGGTGATTCTGGATCAGCCCACCACGCTCGGGCATATCAGTACGTTCAAAAAATACTGGTGCTACGCCGCGTATCGCTTCGAGCGCTCCGTGGCCCAACGTGCGCACCTCAGGTAGCTCGTGAGACATCATGTGATGGATCATATTTTGCACTGCCTGCATACTACCTTGAACCCCCACAGTCGCCTTAGTTGATGCAGGCAAAAGAGAGCGTACAGCATCACAGGCCTGCGCATGACACGCGGTACGCCATGCAGCATCGCGCTCTTTTTCAGGGATCGATGAATTGTCTTTAATGTACGCCAGCATTTTCTCGTAAAGATCAGAGTAAATATCAAAGATTTCGTCCATGCGAGCCTCATACTCAATTTTCGTATCTTCGTCAAATTCTTCGGGTGTATAGTAAGAGTACTTTCCATTTGCGTCCTTTTTATCAAAGCGCAAATAGCGCGTTGACTGCTCGAGATACGCCGCGAGCCGTCCCCATTCAATCTCTTTTGTTGCTAAGTTGCTGACGCCTTCAAATACCAACTGCCCACCAAGAAGTTGCATAACAGAATCATCACCAAATTGACTCACAACACGTCGCAATAAGTCGATCTCTTTACTTTCATCACTCGAAAATTCTTTAGCAATAATCGTTCGTAAATCATGTGGATTACGCGATAGGCGCGCCATGGCGGCCGCAACCGCTTGCGCATCTGCATCGGGCGTAAACGCATACACATTGCTGTCTGTGTCAGTTACCCAACTCGCAAGCCATTCTCGGCCAGCATCCGTAAGCTCCTGGCCGCCAGTCTCTGTTGTCACAACGTAGTCTTGGTTTCGCCGTTCGGTCATACTTGCACTCCTCCGCATTCACTATTACTTCAAAGTATAGGGACTGCACGGCACTATTTCAACCAGATACAAGATACTACCTCAAAACCGTGGCGTACGTCACAAAATCAAAAGCATGCATATTGTCGTCATCAGCAGCGTGGTGCTCCCGTGATATTTCGCGCCACTCGGGGCCAAGTTCGGGAAAGAATGCATCGCCATCCTCAATCACCGCATCGATCTCGGTTGCAATGATTTCGTCGACTGTGTCGAGCGCCAACGCATAGATTTGCCCACCACCAAATATATACGCGTCGCGGCCGGGCTGAACCGCCGCATAGGCCTCGTCGAGTGTGCCCACAACCGTCACGTCGTCCGCCACGAAAGGTCGGTGAGTAATGACAATGTTTTGCCGGTTTTGCAGTGCTCGCCCGATCGAATCGTACGTAGTGCGGCCCATAATAATTGCATTTCCGGTTGTCAGATCTTTCACGCGGCGCATGTCGGTCTTTAGTCGGCCTTCCCATGGCAAGATGCCCCCCGAACCAATTGCTCGGTTGCGATCATAGCCAACGATGATGTATTTCATGCTTTTATCCTACCATGGTACAATGGCATAAGTTTAAGTGAGGGAGAGCCACCAAGCGGTGTTTTAATTATGAGCGTTTACAGTAACACGCAGATCAAAGAAGCGATCAAGACTGGTCATATCGTTTTTCATCCGTATCAGGAAAACCATATCGCCGGGAGCAGTGTCGACGTGACACTTGGCCATTATTTCTACAAACAGGAATACCAAGACGAAGCACGCATATACAATCCGTTTGATCCAACAGAAGTTGATCGCTACTTCAAAGGCCCGCTCGAAGCTATGCCTCACAAAGAATGGTGCGAAAAAAATAACCAGCCGCTCTTTGCCAACATACCGGAAGATCACCCCATTATCGTACTCCGCCCGCACGAGCGTATACTGGCGCACACGCACGAATTTATTGGTATCAAAGCACCAGGCACCAGTACTATGCAGGCTCGCAGTACTTGGGGGCGCAACGGTGTAGCCGTATGCCTCGACGCTGGCTGGGGCGACCCTGGCTACGTCAACCGCTGGACCATGGAAATCTACAACATGAATCAGCACGAAAGCGTGGTGCTTCCTGTAGGCGAGCGGATCGCACAACTAGTGTTTTACGAAACTGGGCCAGTTGAGCAGGAGTACAAAAAGCTGAGTGGCAAGTATCAGTCGGCCGACAGCGACAAACTGGAAGATATCATTGCAAACTGGTCACCCGAGCAAATGCTCCCACGCGCCTACAAAGACACACGCAAAACACCACTTGTAGTTGACGGCCTGCCAAAAGGAATCAAATAGTGCCAACTCGCGGCAAGTACATCGTCATTGAGGGAAGCGATGGCACTGGCAAGACAACCCAGCTCAGCGAGGTAGAAAAGTGGCTTGCCGCAGAGGGTCACGAGGTTGTCGTGGTAAGCGAGCCAGCCGATCCTGTCGATGAAGCCGAGCCGCTCGAAATCGCCAAGCACCTTCGTAGACTCGTAAAAGACGGCACTGTTGAGCGATTGCCCGAGACAAATCTCCACCTTTTTGCCGCCGCACGCATTGAAAAGTGGTTTGGCGAGATTGAACCCGCGCTAAAACAGGGTAAATACGTACTGAGTTCACGAAATTATTGGTCAACCCTTGCATATCAGGGCTACGGCGAAGGCCTGAGCATCGACTACATCACCACCATGACGCGGCTTGATCTGGGCGATACTGGCTACATGCAGCCAGACGCCGCAGTGATCCTTTCGCTTACCGACGAAGGAGAGCGAGCTGCTCGTGTCGCCAAGCGTGGCCTCCACGAAAAACACGACACTTTTGAGACTAAGCCCAATGATTTTCAATATCGTGTGGCCGAAGGGTACCTTACCATTGCACATGACTACAGCATACCTGTAGTGGACGCAGGCGGTACGGTAGGTGAAGTTGCCGAGCGAGTGACCAAGGAACTGGGGCGTCAGCTAGCTGCCTAGCTACACCCGCACCGCATACACCACCAATCGCTGATCATATGTGCCACGCGCTGGGTCGTAGTTGCCCGCGCAGGTCATCATATTGAGGCCTTCTGCACCGCCGCCATACACACTTAGCGCACGCGTCATGTCGATCCCTGCAAGATCAACCACCTCTTTATGGACAATCTGGTAGGTATACGTTTGGCCATCATAGTAAACGCTTGCCGTCTGACCAATCACTGCATTCGGTAGCCGCTTAAACACGCCGTCTACGTGGCCGTCCAAAAACACCGCACCGCTCGTGCCTGGTCGCGCGCTGCCATTCCACCAGCCAATTTGCAATCCTGCAGGCACATCTATGGCATTGTCGGTCGTTACGCCAACGGTCACAATCGGCGCCTGAAAACCAAGGCTAGGTAAGGAGAGATTATTTACCACTGGTTGGGGCGTTGCTGCAGTGCGAGTCACGGCATGTTGCGCCGTCGTTGACTGTGGCGAAACTGGTTCGTTCGAGGGCGTCGGAGTAGGCGAAAGCGACACCGTTGGGCGTGGAGTAGGCACCGCAAGTGGTGGCGCGGCAGCAAGCGGAACACTAAAGCCAGAAGAGCCAAGCACCGCAAGAATCACACATAAACTCACAAGAATTCGTCGCACACAGCCTCCCAACTGTTTCGTATAAAAAACCGCCCCGGAGTTCCCCCGAGGCGATTTATGCGTATCTTATATCTTCATTATATCATTTTTTATGTATTTTTACAATATTGTGACATAGACTTCAACTTCGGTGACATTTCACGCCACTTATGCTATAAATTGAGCCAGTATGAGACGTTTCAAAAAGTGGCAAAAACAGCTAAAAAAGCAGTGGCACGGCGCACTAAAACGCTACAAAAAGCACACACGCAAAAAGCAACAGCGGCGACGATTACTCATTGGTATTTGTGCTGCCGTGGTGATAGTGGTGGGAGTAGGCTGGTACTTCGCTGGCCATACAAATAGTCCCACAAAGCGGCTGATTACCTTTCATGACCGCGGGCAAGATCATGTGATTTTGACCCGCACGACCACTGTGCGTGACGCACTGGCAGACGCCAACATAGAGGTAAGTAGTAGTGACGTCGTAGAGCCGACGGTCGACAGCAAGCTACTAAGTACTGATTCAGCTGTGATTATTTACCGTTCGCGACCAGTACTAGTGATCGACGGAGCACTGAGGCAAAAAGTTGTGACGGCAGCCGCCGCACCCAATGAAATTGCGCTGGCGGCTGGCATGAGTGCTTTAGGCGATAGCGACAAGACAGCAATTACCGAAGGTAACTTAGTGACTGATGGCGCAAGCGTTGTCCTGACGATTGAGCGTACATCGCCACCTGTTGACCCCTTGGCGAACCTTTTGAAACCGACTGCAAGTGCCCTCAGCGCCGCCAAAGGAGCACAGCTCTACACAGATAGTAACGGGGTAGCTCATCGCGAAACCTACTACGACCTGCCAATGAATGTCGTCATAGACGCTTGTGGGGCGGGCGACTACTCCATCCGCTACGACGGCGCCAAGATAGACAAAGACGGCTATGTACTGGTAGCGGCGAACTACGGAGCTTATCCGCGCTGTAGCGTAGTTGAAACCAGCTTGGGCCTTGGTAAGGTATATGACACTGGCGGCTTTGCGCTGCGCTACCCACACGGTTTTGACCTGGCAACAGATTGGTCAAACAACAACGGGCGCTAATGAGTTATGATGACAGATTATTGTAATTTTATATAAAATATGATATAATGAAGGTATAGGAAACTACGTTCTTTTCCATCCGAACAGTTACCTTGGTCATTGCCGTAAGGTGTGACCTGTTTCATGCTGGCCGACACCTGTCGATCGGCACCATACCGTCCACTCTCAGAAAGGGGAGGGATATGCGCAGGATTGCACGACTCATGGCGGCGTTCGTCGTCACCGTGGGCATGTTTGCCATGTCGATACCAGTCGTCAATGCGACCACGATCTACATGGCGGGACTCCTGAACACGAACGTACTATGGAGCTCTGTTCACGACAACTCTGGACCCGTCTATAGTTCGTCAACTGGTTCGCAACTGGTGTACAACACCTTTCCGGACCAGATCGGATTCGCAGACGGCGTAAAGAAGCTCACGGCGTGGGTGGCAAGCCCGTCCCGCGCACCCGGCGATAAAGTGTTGAGTTACTCAAATGCTGTCAGCGTTGCCACTGGCGCAATCCGAGAAATGCTTGCGGCGAACGCTTCAGGGCAGTACAAGCAGGCAGCTACAAATCTGTCGGAGATCGAGTGGCTGTTTGCTGGCTCCACCGAGACACCTCATGCGCCGCACACGGCCATGGGGTATAAGAATGGAGCGGGACTACCGACCGACCAAGGCGCGATCTTCAAAAACGTCACGTATCTCGTGGCGCAGTACGACGTATTCGCCGATGCACCGACAGACAAGACCAACTTGTTGGCAGCTCTCAACGCCAGTTTGTTGGTTCACATTTTCAACTACAGCAGCCTTGATCTGACCAAGCCCGATGCGGTGTGGGTTGACCCGGTCACCGGTTCGACAACCAAGTACTACACCACCAAGGTATTACCAATACTGAGTGGGATTGCTTGGCTGCTCGATGCTAAGACGATGGCCAAGCTCGACGCTTGGCTGCGACCGATCATCGAAGCAGCCTACAATCGGCCGGTCGCGTTGCCCGACCCGTGGAAACCCGATAGCGACACGGCCGAAACCTCAAGTGTTGCGACCGTTGCCGCTACCGAGCCCCAGCAGGTGAAGGCGACAGAGGCTGCGGGTCAGCAAGAATCGACCGAGGTGGACCCAGCAACAGTCGTGGAGAACAAGGTCAATACCGGCACCACGGGTGCCAAGATCGCAAAGATTGCGGTGCCGGTCGAGCCCGAGGGCACAGCGTCCGACGTCGAGGAGTCACCGAAGACTGCCGAGGCAGAGGAGGAAGTGGCCGACAAGGTCGCAAGCGATACCAAGGACGAGGCCGAGGCAAAAGTTGACGACCGCAAGGCCGACAACGAAGACAAGGCCGACACCAAGCAATCCGAGGCAGACAAGTCGGACGACGACACCAAGCCTAGCGAAGCAAAGCAGACCACTACGGCCAGCGACTCTTCGCAGGGCGGCGACAACAAGGGCACCGGTGGCGCGAAATCCGCTTCCAGCGACGGAAGTGGAAACGAGTAAAATTGTTCGGAACAAGCGGATGGGGTGGCTACGACAGCACCCCATCCGTGACCTCCATAGCCGACAAAACATTGTCGTTTGCGGAGGTTCATGCGGTAGAATAGGGGAATGGAAATCGGTGACATAAAGCCCTGCGTAGAATGCGTGCGGGGCTGTGAAGCGCGGCGCATAGATACAGCACTTGCCGAAGCTGCGACAAGAAACCTGTTGCTACACGCGGGTAGCGAAAGTGAGCTTGCTACTACAGCAGTAGCCCCAAATTCATCGATACTCGCCAGAAAAGCACTTCGCGGAGCGGAACTTTGTGGCACAAACATACGAAATGGCACGTGTACTGACTGGCTGTACAACACGAATACTCAGGAAATTGTGAAAAAGCAGCCTGAGCATTGACTTTTCACAGCAATTTGCTATACTTTTCACAGACATTACCAAAGACAGTAGCTGCAGCAATGCTTAATTCGCTACCGAGGTGAACATCATCTACCACCATATAGATATTCACGAATAGGTCTTTGGTTTTGCGAGAGTCAAAGACTTTTTTGTTTACAAATAGAATAATTGACGAATAACATCGTTAATAGCTCGATGCTCACTCGCCGTACCTTTCCGTACGACTCCGTTGCGCTTCTCGCTATTGCCTCGTTCTTCATTCAATTGTTCAATTTGTAACGCAAAACCAAGGTGTAATGCGAACGTTGACAATTCGGATCGAACAAAACAATCACGATCTGTCATGACAGATGGAGCGCAAGGCGGTTTCGAGGAGCACAGCAAGGTGTATGTCATACTCCGAGCGAGCACCGCAGTAAACCAACGCAGCGATCCGCTGTAAGGCCAGATTGTTAACCAGAAAGGAATCTTATCGCTATGGCTATTACCAAAGCAAAGAAAACCGATTTGGTTGCTGAAGTTTCAGATCTTTTGGCAAACTCAAAGCTTACAGTGTTTGCACAGTACAACGGACTTTCTGTTGCCGATGTACAGACACTCCGCCGTCAAGCTCGCGAAGCTGGCGTAGTGATCAAGGTGGTGAAAAACCGCTTGGTCCGCGTAGCAATGAGCCAAAATGATACCTACAAAAACACCGACACTGCACTTTTGACTGGCCAGCTGCTGTACGCAGTAAGCAGCCAGGACGAAGTTGCTCCTGCCAAGGTACTCGACACATTTGCAAAAGCAAACCCTGCTTTGCAATTCGTTGGTGCATTTGGTCAGGAAGGTGAGGTGATCGACGCTGCCGGTGTTAAAGCCCTTGCTAGTCTACCTAGCAAAAACGAGCTTATCGGCCAAGTTATCAGCACACTGCTGTCACCAGTTAGCGACGTTACAAACGCGCTGTCTGGCAACCTGCATGCGCTACTTGACGGTGTCGTCGATAAAGCTGCGGCTTAACTTTAGCAACCAACAAATTATAACTGTGTATCAAAGGATGCTAGATTGTGGATGAAATTTGAGATGATGGGGGAGCACCGCAGCGAAGGCGTATTTAACATACGTCAAAGCGAGGAGACGCACACCCAGCGCTCAAAGTTCGCCACAAGATAGCGTCCGACATGAAAGGAGTCATTATAATGGCTGACGTTAAAAAACTTGCAGAGCAACTTGTTGCCCTGACTGTACTTGAAGTAAACGAACTAAAAACTGTCCTTAAGGACGAATACGGCATCGAACCTGCAGCTGCCGCTGCTGTTGCCGTAGCTGCACCTGCTGGCGGTGACGCTGGCGCAGCTGCTGCAGACGAAAAGTCTGAATTCACTGTTACCCTGAAAGATGCTGGCGCGCAGAAAGTTGCTGTTATCAAGGCTGTGAAAGAAATCACTGGTCTTGGTCTTGGCGAAGCAAAAGCAATCGTTGACGGCGCACCTGCACCTGTAAAAGAAAAGGTTAGCAAAGACGAAGCTGAAAGCGCAAAGAAACTTCTGGAAGAAGCTGGCGCAACTGTCGAACTCGCGTAATCGAGTCGTTGTTCACCAAAATCATTCGATCCGAGTCAACTATACAAAAACACCGTCGTTTGGCGGTGTTTTTGTATTGCTTATTTGCAATAGACGCAAACTTATGGATCGTCAATTGCAAAAATAAAGTTTTCGTCCCGTTGTTTCTACAACGATCCCGACCTTACCGAAGTTATATTTGTGGAGAACACCAAGAAACATTGACTTATACATGCAAGACTGATATATAATAAGGTATTACTACCAAAAACAGACAAGGAATGCGAGAACATGTCTGATTTACCAGAAAAACAAGTAAAACGACTTACATCACTTATACAAGAAGCTGAGACCAACTTGGCTGCTGCTAAAGAATTGCTCATTAGTATCATTGGCGACGATGGTACGGTGGTCACACCAAAATCAAGCCAAGAAGACGTAACTGGCAAAATCATCGAAGGTGTCTTTGACGGTCAGGTGATGGTTGGCCCAGATGGCAAGAACTATCCAGTACCTGCAAACTATGCCAGCAAATCAAAATTGGTCGAAGGCGACATACTGAAGCTCACTATTGCCGACGATGGTACATTCATCTACAAGCAAATCGGTCCAATCGAGCGCAAGCAGATCATTGGCACGCTCGTACAGCACGATGGCGCCTATTATGTAGAGGCAAACGGCAAAGAATACCGCATACTGCTTGCCAGCGTAACATACTTCCGCATAAAAGAGGGTGATCAAGTGACCATCATCGTACCAGAAGACAACCCCGACGCTGTGTGGGCGGCTGTAGAAGCAGCTTTATAACCAGCGATTGACTAACATAGTATAGCTACCAACTGTGGCTATATTTTATGTTTGATGGTATAATATTCTTATTCGTTCGTCCGAGCGAATACGCCCGATAGCCTACTGGATCGAGAAGCCCATGCCGCCAGCTGTCTACTCGAAACTCGCCAGAACACTCGACATGTACGGATGTGACCCGGCGAAGATTCGACACTACTTTGACAACCCAGCCAACATTCGCAGGCTTGCGAGGGAGATAAAGAAATACAAGGCTCCGGATCCAAAACCGAAGCCAAAACCAAAGCCCAAACAACCACCTGTCGCCAAAGCAAGTTTGGCCGAACGCTCCATGGTGGAGCCTGTTGACAATCTTGGGTGGACGATCGCATCAAGGCTGGTGTCCAGGCACAGAATCCGCACCATTGGGGATATCGTCGCCATGACCGCGGAAGAGTTCTGTCACAAAACCGGCATGACCGTCGATTCGCTCGACTTCCATCATGTCGAGCAATACCTTGCATGTCGTAACTTGTCATTTAAAGCACGGTGAGAGGAGTATCGGGCGTACGCTCAACCCCTGGTGGGGTTGAGCCAGCCACTATGGTGATAAAAGTTATCGTTATAGTAGCTGCTAAATCTACAACGCGCTATATATCCCAAACAGCGTATAGTAGAACTAATGAGGGAGAGTAGTAATCAGGCGCTGTACCGCAAGTATCGCAGCCGTTCACTTGATGAAGTTGTCGGGCAAGCACATGTCACCGATGTATTGGCGCGCGGCCTCAAACAAGGCAAGATTGCTCACGCGTATCTGCTCACGGGGCCACGTGGTGTAGGTAAAACGTCGATTGCACGCATACTAGCGCACGAAATCAATCAGTTGCCGTACGACAGCGAAGCAACTAATCTCGACATTATAGAAATCGATGCCGCCAGTAACAATGGCGTGGACGACGTGCGCGACCTACGCGACAAAGTGCGCATTGCACCCGTGAGCGCTGCAAAAAAAGTCTACATCATCGACGAAGTTCACATGCTCAGCAAGCCAGCGTTTAACGCGCTGCTCAAAACACTCGAAGAACCACCAGAGCACGTGGTGTTTATACTCGCTACCACCGATCTGCACAAGGTACCCGCAACTATCATCAGCCGCACACAGCATTTTGCCTTTCGTAGTATTTCGCCCGACAATCTTGTGGCGCAGCTGCGCAAGATCGCCAAAGCAGAAGGCATGAAGGTAACCGACGACGCCCTAGCCGCCATAGCCGAGCGGGGCGACGGAAGCTTCCGCGACAGCATCAGCCTGCTTGATCAACTTTCGAGTTTTGCCGACGAGGCAGAAGGAATCACCGGCGAACTAGTTGCATCAATCTTGGGGCTTGCAGGGCAGGAGGCTGTGCAGCAAATTCTAGAGGCAGTGGCCGAACGTAATGTTGCAACAATCGTCACAACCCTGCGCGAGCTCGAACAAGCAGGCGTGCAACCAACGACACTTGCCGATCAACTGATTCGTGCACTGCAAAAGACCATTGCCGAGCAGCCAAGCAACGTTGCACTACTCGACGCTTTGCTCGACGTTGCAAGCTCACCCCAACCACAGCTAAAACTCCTGACAACGCTTGTAGGTGCAGTCAAACCAAAGCAAACGACGGTCGCCACTATAGCGGCTGCGCCAAAGGTAGCAATAGAAAAGCCTCTTAAAAAACTCGAAAAGATTGCCGAACAACCACACCCAACCCTAAAGCCCGATACGATTAGCGAACAAAAACCTGCGAGTGATGAAACCAGCGCTAGAAAAACCTCAAAGAACCATACGACTTACGATCTTGACTGGCAGGCACTCATCGAAGAAACCCGCAAAAACCATCTGGCGCTTCATAGTGTGCTCAGCAAATGTGAGTACGAGCTTGCGGGTGATACCCTGACACTCTACACCGGCAAGAAATTCAGCAAAACCAAGCTCGACGACGCAAAATATCTCACCAAACTGCACGAAGCACTGGCCGTACAAGGTATTGGCGAGCTACAGATTATTACCATTGCCACACCCAAACCACCAGCAGATGAGAAATTAGCCGCTATAGCTGCTATGATGGGTGGAGGACAAGAAGTGAGTTTGGACGAATCCTGAAGGTAATCGCATGAGTGCCAAGAAGACCGTAGAGGCAAAAATACCACCACAAAACCTCGATGCCGAGATGAGTTTGCTCGGTGCTGTTTTAATTGATGAAGAAGTGCTGGCCGATGCTACAGAATTTGTGGGCGTGCGTGATTTCTACGATAAGCGTCACGGACTGATTTTTGGCGCCATGTTGCGCCTATATGAGCGCCACAAACCCGTCGATCTTTTGACTGTCACCGATGAGCTCAAAAAGAAAGACGAGTTCGACGAAGTCGGCGGCACCGCGTATCTGACCGAACTTACCAACTACGTGCCCACCGCAGCCCATGCTGCCACCTACGCCGAAATGGTGTCGCAAAAGGCCGTGCGCAGGCGACTCATCAAGGCCAGCGGCGACATATCAGAACTTGGCTACGAAGAAGAATTCAACGTGCAAGAGCTTCTGGAAAAAGCCGAAGCAGAACTATTTTCGGTCAGCGACCAAAGCCTCAAACAAGATCTTGTAAGCATGGAGACTATCTTGACTGAAAGCTTCGATCGCTTGGAAGAACTGCATCGCAACAAAGGTATGCTGCGTGGTGTCAAAACAGGCTACCGCGACCTCGACAACATGACCGCCGGGCTGCAGCGAAGCGACCTTATAATCCTGGCCGCACGACCCGCAATGGGCAAGACCACACTCGTCACCAACTTGGCATACAATGTAGCAACGCTCAACAAACAGTCGGTACTGTTTTTCAGCCTTGAGATGAGCAAAGAACAGTTAGTTGACCGTATGTTGGCCGACGCCAGTGGGGTAGATGCATGGAACATACGCACGGGCAATCTGAGTGACGACGATTTTAGCAAACTCAGCGAAGCCATGGGCGAAATGGCCGAAGCACCAATATATATTGACGATACACCAGGCCTGAGTGTGCTCGAAATGCGCACCAAAGCCCGTCGCGCTGCGCACGATGCGCCACTTGGGCTCGTGGTCGTGGACTACTTGCAGCTCATGCAGTCGAGCACCACACGGAGTGACGGCAACCGCGTGCAAGAGGTGAGTGAAATCAGCCGTGGCCTGAAACTGCTGGCTCGTGAGCTCAACGTGCCAGTCATCGCGCTCAGCCAGCTGAGCCGTAGTGTTGAATCGCGCAGCCCGCAAATCCCGCAGCTGGCCGACCTTCGTGAATCCGGCTCGATCGAGCAAGATGCCGATATTGTGATGTTCATCTACCGTGAAGCCTATTACAACCCCGACACCGACCGCGAAAACGTGACCGATCTGATCATTGCCAAGCACCGTAACGGACCGACTGGCAAGGTAGAGCTGTACTTCCACCCAGAACGCCTGCGCTTTATGTCACTCGACAAACGACACGAATAGACATTAGTTTGCTATAATAAATCCTAATGGCAAGATGGTTTAACCCTGATTCTTGGCTGTATCGCAAGCGATACATTATTGGCTATATGATCGTTACGGTCGGCTTTGCCGTACTTCTGTATCTTGCTGGAACAACTGTGCCGGGTGGCCTCACCAAAGCCGAAGAGCAAGCATTTATACAATCATCTGAGCTCGACCTCCAAAACATCGATACCCTTACAATCGTCAGCTTGCCGTTTTATGTTGCTCAACGCACCGCACTAGAGATGTTTGGCCCATCGGTGATTTCGATCAAACTCTGGGGACTGATTTTCGCTCTCGTCACTGGCATCGGTGCAGTCTTGTTGCTACGGCGCTGGTTTCGGCCAAACATTGCGCTGCTTGCAACCGCTATCATGATCACCACCGGGCAGTTTATCTATGTAGCGCAGTCGGGCACCCCTAGTATTACCTACATCATGTGGCCAGTGTGGCTACTGCTTACAGCAACCATGATCACCACGTCTGAGCATCATCGCAGGTTTTGGAAGATCCTCTTTTTTATCATTGCACCGCTGAGTCTTTATACACCGCTCAATATCTACCTAGTGCTCGCAATCATGAGCGCAGGACTCATACACCCGCACGTGCGCTATGTGCTACGCAAAATGTCGCGCCCGCACCTTGCACTGTTCCTTTTGATGAGTATCGTTATCGCCGCGCCGCTTGGTTATTTGATTATTCGCGACCCATCATTGGCATTGCAACTCCTTGGTGCGCCGCAGTCGTGGCCACCCGACATAGCAGCAAACGCCAAAAGCCTGGTTCAGCAATACTTTAACTTCATCCATCCGCAGAGCTCGTCGCTCATGACCCCTGTACTCGGTCTTGGTTCTATGGCACTCATCGCACTTGGCGTGTGGCGACTTATCAAAATCCGCTACACCGCTCGTAGCTACACACTTGTAACATGGGTTGTTTTGCTTATACCCGTGCTTCTCATTAACCCAGTCTATACCAGCGCCGCTTTTGTGCCGCTACTTATTTTGCTTGCCATGGGACTCGAATTCATCCTGCGCTCGTGGTACGGCATATTCCCACGCAATCCTTATGCCAGGTTTGTCGGCATGGTACCACTGGTTATTTTGGTTGGCGGTCTTGTGGTGTCGGGTCTCAACCGTTACTTTAGCGGGTATCGCTACGACCCTGTCACTGCCTCGTATTTCAGCACCGATCTGACGCTTCTTGACACCAAGGTCCGCACCGGTGGCACCGTGACACTTGTTGTCGACGACAGCGAATATCCGTTTTATATGTCGGTTGCGCATGTCGGCAAGCAAACAGGCGACAAGCTGATCATCACGACCACCATGCCAGCTATTACCTATGGCAACCTAGCAGCCACCCACGCGGCTCACGCACGCGTCGGCTACCCAATCGAACGCGTCATCACCACCGGCCGAGCAAACGACGCCGATCGCTTCTATACCTATAAAACAAAGTAAAAATCTGCTATAATAACTCTCATAAATCGCAAGCGAGTTTGTATCGCGAGGCTAGCTTGGAGTGGTAAGCGAGTAGAGGAGCACAGCGTACTAAAGTACGCGAGCACCGTAACGCAGCTTAACGCCCAAGATAGTCCGTGATACAAAGTCGGGTACTATAACGGAGGATACGCTAATATGGCTTTTGACCAAATGAAGATGTTGAACGATCTAAGAAAAGCGCAAAAAGAACTCAAAAAACAAAAAGTTGTCGTAGCCGCTGGCGGCGATGACGACGAAAATCCGCAAGTAGAAGTAACGATCAACGGCGAGCTAAAGATCGAGGCAATCAAAATCGACCCAGAGCAGGTTGACCTAGAGGACATAGAAGAGCTAGAACACAATATTGAGATCGCCATGCGCGATGGTATGCAAAAAGCACAAGAAATAGCTGCCGAAAAGATGAAGCCACTCATGGGTGGTCTGGGCAATTTAGGCTTGTAGCCTAGGTGAAGAGTAGGGGCTTTGCCGCACGATGAGTAGCCTGTTACCAAAAGCGCTCGAAAGCGCAATTGATGAGCTGGGTAAATTGCCCGGTGTAGGCGTACGTACCGCAGAACGCTACGCGTATTATTTGCTGCGTGCAAATCCACTGACAACCGACAGGCTAGCCGATAGCCTTCGCACGCTCCACACAGGCGTAAAATCATGCCCAATTACATTTGCGCTCATTGACAGCACCCAAGATGTGTCGCCACTCTATAGCGACACCAGTCGCGACAAGACAACCGTCGCCGTGGTCGAAGAACCGCTTGACATCGTGGCACTTGAACGCACTGGGCAATACCATGGTACGTACCACGTGCTTGGTGGTGCAATTAGCCCAATTGACGGCATAGGGCCGGAGCAACTGCATATACCCGAACTGCTCGAAAGGTTAAAAAAAGACGAGGTCAAAGAGCTCATCATCGCAACAAACGCCAGTGTAGAAGGCGAGTCTACATCACTATTTTTGCAAAAGCAGGTACAAGAATCGGGACTAGATGTCACACTGAGTCGCCTGGCGCGCGGCATACCTGTGGGCGTCGACCTCGAATACGCCGATCAGATTACACTCGGTCATGCACTCGAGGGCAGAAAAGTCTTATAAAAAGGATCAGCCCCCGCCGCGATGTGCGACGAGGGCCTCTAGTTACAAGCTTTGATCCTTATTTCTGCCCGCCAAGCTTCCGAATGAGCCGACGAGCCTTGCGGGTAGTGACCGTGGTTGATTTCGGTATCGACGCCTTCTTCTCGGCACGAGCTTCGTACCAATTAGCGACTCCGTCGAGAAAACCGACCATGGCAAGGAATCTCACGACGCATTGGGCGCCCGCCCAAAAGGCGATTCCACAAGCTGGCGCTCGTAGCCACGTCGAGTCAGCGACTTGCGACAATATGAACGCTCCCAAGAACCACACGGATATGACCGTGAACTCGAGGAGCTCTTTCGTCCCACTCTCTCCGTCTCCTTGAGACACTTCTTCTCCAATCCCAGTGGATTTCAAGCTTGCTAGCCAAGGATATGGCCATACCTTCATTATAGCACTTATGCATACATTTGTCAATATATGCCAACCTCTGTTACACTAGGGGTAATGTACGACCCTGCTATCCAACTCATCACCGATGCGCAAAAAATCATCGTTATCCAAGCTGAAAACCCCGACGGCGACAGCTTGGGTAGCTCGGTAGCGCTCGAAGAAATACTAGGCGACCTTGGCAAAGATGTCACACTATACTGCCCAGTAGAAATCCCTAAATACCTACGCTACATCAAAGGTTGGGATAGGGTAGTGACAGATTTCGACACTAGCGCCGACCTCGCGATCATCGTCGACACCGCCGCCGACGTCCTGATCAGCAAAGTACTCGATACGCCCGGTGTGCGTGGCTACCTAGAATCACACCCTGTGCTGGTGCTCGATCACCACACCACCAAATCAAACTTGTCATTTGACCACACGCTTCTGAGCACCGAAGTCGTCGCCACGGGGCAACTGATCTACGACATCGCCACAGCGGCGGGCTGGACAATCAACGAGCAGGCTGCCGAAGACCTACTGGTTGCCATATTGAGTGACAGCCTAGGCCTAACCACACAGAATGTCACGAGTGATACGTACCACACCGTCGCCGGCCTACACAAACTCGGTGCCCGTAACCACATTGTTGAAGAGCGCCGCCGTGAATTTATGAAAAAAGCACCAGAAATCCTTGCGTACAAAGGTGAGCTGATCGGTCGTATAGAATACTACCTAGACGGCAGACTAGCACTCGTACACATACCCTGGGATGACATACAGAGATACAGCGACCAATACAACCCAAGCGTGCTAGTGCTCGACGAAATGCGCCTAGTAGAGGGCGTGCAGCTGGGCGTCGCCATAAAAACCTACCCAGACGGCAAGATCACCGGCAAGCTACGTGGTAATCTGCCCATTGCCGAGCAAGTAGCAGGCTACTTTGGAGGCGGCGGGCATCAATACGCAGCAGGATTCCGTGCATACGAAGAGTACGACACAATCGTGAAAGAACTGATTGAAGCCACAGACAAAGCGATTTCAAATTTGGAAACTGGAAGTTAGGATTCGGCGAGGAAGCAATGAAACTATACAACACACTGACGAAAAGAGTAGAAGAGTTCACTCCAATCGACGCTAATAAGGTGCGATTGTTTGTGTGCGGACCAACGGTATACGATTATTCACACCTCGGCCATGCAAAAACATATGTCCAGATGGACATTTTAGCGCGCCTACTGAAACACCTATACCCAACAACATATCTGCAAAATATCACCGATATCGACGACAAGATCATTACCCGTGCAGCTGAAAGAGGAATCGACTGGCAGGAGCTACGCGACACCTACCAGCAAGCCTACGAAGAGGACATGCAAGTACTCGGCAACACGAGTGTCGACACCTATGCACGCGCAACGGACTACATGAGCGACATTATTCGCCAGGTTCAAACACTGCTCGACAAAGACTATGCCTATATCATCGACGGCGATGGAATTTACTTTGAGATCACAAAATTTAAAGACTATGGCAAATTATCTGGTCGCACCGAGCTGAAAGAGCATGATGCGCAGTCACGGATTGACCAAAGTGACCACAAACGTGGTTGGAATGATTTTGCGCTATGGAAGTTTAGCAAACCAGGCGAACCCGTCTGGGATGCGCCTTTCGGGCAAGGCAGGCCAGGCTGGCACATAGAAGACACTGCGATCACTGAACATTTCTTTGGCCCTCAATATGATGTGCACGGCGGCGCAATTGACCTCATATTTCCTCATCATGAGGCCGAGATCACACAAATGGAATCAGCATCGGGCAAAGTGCCCTTCGTGAGGTACTGGGTGCACACGGGCTTCCTGACGATTGACAGTCAGAAAATGTCGAAAAGCCTGAACAACTTTTATACAATTCGTGACGTGCTCGAAAAATACGACCCTATGGCCGTACGGCTTTTTATGCTGCAATCTCACTACCGTTCTGCTATCAACTTCTCGTGGGATAACCTCGACGCCGCAAAGAATCGCTTAGAGCGATGGCGCACTTTTGCTGCGTTGCGACACCAGGCACATGGCGCTGGCGCTCCTGTAGAAGCTGGCTTTGAAGATATCCTTGGCGCGCTCAGTGATGATCTGAACACTCCGGAAGCACTGCGACTTATCGATGAGGAGTTCACCTATGCACAATCACGCAGCCTGAGCGAAGTCGATCCAGGTGCACTCCTACGTCTACTTGAGTTTATCGATAAGCTGCTTGGCTTGAAACTAGTAGAATCAACGCCCGATATTACACAGGAACAAAAACAACTGATAGTAGAGCGCGAGAAGGCGCGCGAGGGCAAAGATTGGGCAAAGTCAGACGAACTACGCGACCAGCTCACAGAGCAAGGTGTCGATATCCGTGATACGCCCGAAGGAACAGTCTGGGAACACACCAAATAATCCGCGGTTCCACTGCGTAAAAACAATCGGCTTCCCTGTGACTTCTCTACCAACCGAGGTAGGAGTTTTGAGCTTTCGAGGCGTAGCGAGAATGTTTGAGCCCGACATTGTATGTCGGCGCGAGTTTCGAGATCGTGGCCTTTTCTGCGGCGCAGCAAGCCGAGCTCGCTGGCAGGCAGAAAAGGGACCATGTCAGCTACCCTGAAAAGCGAGAGACTACCGCCTTCGCGATGATAGAGCGTCACGAGTTTTTTGATTCTTTTTGTTGGCACAAAAAGAAGGCTCTTGGTTCTTGGTCGTGCAAGAACAAGCAAGTATAAGTATCTTAAATCGGGTTCAGGGTGACGGGCTAAGCCTCACCCTGCTGAATCTTCTTCACCAACTTATGTAACGGCTTCTCACTCACTTTACGATTACGCCCAGCTCGTTCCAAATAATCTTCCAGCAACACCTTTATACAGCCAGCAATCGGGATAGATATAATACCGCCCGCCACACCAAACAGATACAGTCCAACTGTCACCGATGCGAGGATCGCCAATGCAGAAAGCTCAACCGTCTTCGCCTGTACAGTAGGCGATATAAAGTTGTTTTCGATCTGCTGATACACCACAAAATACACGGCAAAAATCACCGCTGCCGTAAGGTCATTGAAGCCAAGTAGTATACAAATGATGATACCCGCGATCGTCGCACCAAACATTGGTATGAGCGACAGTATAAATGCAATTGCGGCAGTCGGTAGCGCCAGGTTATGGGGCACATTAAACATCCAGCTGAGTATAAACACCGTCACACCCGCAAAGAATGCGCCTATAGCCGACACCAGCAGCTGACCAGTCACGTAACCTGTGACCACGTTATACATCTTGGTGGCAAGCTCGCGGTGATGCTCCATGCGGGCTTCGTCATTGTAGATGCCCCATATGCGCTTGAGCCAAAATGGCGATTCAACGAGCATAAGAAACGACAACACGAGTGTTAGTAGCAGCGCCGTAATAAATCCAAATATAGACCCTACGCTCGATACCACAGTAGTGCCGACATTTGCCGCCCATTTGGTGGCGTTGTCTTTCACGGTGTCGAGTGCCTGGCTGACTTGATCTTCAAGCCCGTAGCGCTTTACCAGATCATTCACGCCATGCCACTGTGTTTGTGCGGTGTCTATAAATTCAGGCACTGCTCCTACTACCTTTGCCGATTGTTCGACCACTGGTGGTACAACAAATGCCAAAAACGTGCCAAGAAGTGCCACAACCATGACATATGCTATGGCAGTGCCGCCCACGCGACTATTGCCCGGTAGCACGCGAGCAAGTGCGCTTACTGGGCGGTTCAACGCCAGCGCCAAGAAAAACGCTGCACCAATGATGATCAGTGCCTGCTGTGCGCTCACGATCAACCAGCCAACCAGTATAAATCCGATCACCACCAACCAAAAACGCACAAATGTCTTGGTATCGATCTCTATACGCACCTTCATTGATTTTCAGTATAGCGCAAGCTACTTATTTTGAGTAGTAATCAGTAAGAAATTGCTGCTTGAATTCATAAAAAGTGCCATCCGCGATGCTCGCACGAATGTTATCCACCAGGCGCACAATAAAACGAATATTGTGAATAGTAGCAAGCGTCATACCAAGAATCTCGCCAGTTTTAAAGAGATGGTGCAGATAGGCGCGGGTAAAGTTACGGCACGTATAGCAATCGCAGTCGGCGTCAAATGGTGCAAAATCGGCCTTAAACTCTGCGCGGAGTATATTTACGCGGCCATGCGGAGTATATAACGCACCGTTGCGACCCACGCGAGCAGGCGACACGCAGTCAAAGGTGTCGGCACCGTTTTCTATACATGCAAATATGTCGTCTGGCTCGCTAATGCCCAGCATGTGACGCGGCTTGCCTTCAGGCAGCTCTTCGTTCATCCAGCGCACAATTTCACCGATCTTTGCCTTTTCTAGTGCGCCGCCCAGGCCATAGCCATCAAAACCCATTTCACCTAAGAATTTAGCCGATTTACGGCGTAGGTCTTCATAATTTGCCCCTTGTACCACACCAAATAGCGCTTGTGGTGGCCTATGCGTTCGCTCGGCGTTCAGACGCTGATGCTCGGCCAGGCTGCGCACTGCCCATGGGTGCGTGCGGTTGTCGAGGCTCTCAATCTGGTAATAATAGTCATGATGCAGTGTGGTGAGTTCGTCGAATGCAAAGGTAATGTCGGCCCCTATGCCGTGCTGAATCTGCATACTGAGTTCGGGCGTAAAGCGGTGCGTGTCGCCGCTCAGATGTGATTTGAATGTTACGCCATCGTCATCGATCCAAGCCAGCTTGTCTTTTTTGCGTGTCACATTGGCTTCGCCGTCGCCCGTCATATCAATGACTTTTTTAAACCCTACGCCAAGGCTCATTACCTGGAACCCGCCGCTATCGCTAAACGTCGGTTTGTCCCAATGCATAAATTTGTGCAGGCCACCAGCTTGGTCGATAATTTCGTGACCAGGGCGCAAGAATAGGTGGTAGGCATTGGCCAGTGCCGCCTGCGCGCCAGTCGCCACAAGCTGCTCGGGAGTAAGCGCCTTAAGTGTCGCCTGGGTCGCCACTGGTATAAACGCCGGGGTTTCTATGGTGCCATGCGGCGTTGTAATCGTGCCGGTACGAGCCAGCGCACCGTCGAGACGGTGTTTGATTTCAAATTGTAATGCGTCGCTCATCTGTAACAGCATAGCATGAAATCGCTAGCAGACTCTGTCCCCGTAAGCCTATTCACGCGTAGTGAAATTAACAAACTGTATTGCACCCCGCCAACCATAAGCGCATAATAAATGATAGCTATGTGAGTACTGGCTTGAAGCTCCTTTCACAATCCATTTTCTACTGCAAATCCAGCCTTGGCGCACCGGTTGTCAGTTTCGCTTCTCAGCGTATCTAGTGATACGCTTCGTCGCGAGAACTCCCAACCAGCACACCAATTCAGAATTTTCGTGACCGAAAAGGATTATGAAAGGAGCTTCGGCCTTTCCACCCACAAGCTTTATAAGCAACTCATCGTTACCAAACGATTCATTTGTCTACACGGGCGTTCACGCAGATCAAGCGGTAGAATCTGCCAGCCAATGTAGCTCCCCAATAAATCCGCACTCGACACTCTTGTCGTTTATTCAATGCAAATCTTATCCAAAAGGGGAATACGGACATGAAAACACTACTTGATCTTCCAGTAAACATTTTGAGCGTAGGCTTTGGTCGCGATCTGCGCGCCATACCACGCCGCATGGAATACGATGGCCAAGAAATCGACTTTGTCGACAACGGGCTCTGCACCACAATTCGCCATGGCAGCCGAGTATCGCAAATACTGGCCCTGAGCGACGGCGCACGAACTTTTCGTTTGCGCAGCGACAACCACGGTGGCAGCTGGACACTTTTGAGTATTGCCTAAGACTCAACAATAAAACAGGGAACCCTTACGGGGATATACCCTGTTTTTTATTACAAAAGATGCTATAACTACTGTATGGCGAGTTTTAAAGACCTTCCCGTTCATAAACGTCTCGATACAAAACTTGCAAATATGGACTATGGAGTAATTCATAGGATTGACGCTTTCTTTGCTGACAAGAACTTTGCAGATGGGTTTAGCATGTCTGAACATACAGAAGGCAAGCTCAGAGTAATATCAGACGAGCTTCATTTTAGGTTTTTTGATCACGAAAGACAGGATCGCTCAGATATCACCCACGAGCCATTTTATTTTGCTTGTGCCGCGACATCGCTTATTGAGCGGCGACCACGCATAGCGCTATCACGCGCCTCTAAATTGCCCGATGAGCCATCTGACGTAGACTTGAGCCGCGTCGATGATCTTGTAGGCATGTACTTACGCAAAAAACCGCATATCGATACGCTCATTCAAACCTACGCTGATCGCCTAGGAGATGAAGTGCCTACCCATGAAGGCAGTCGCTCAATGACATTCCCGCGGCTCCTCAGCGGCATGACATTTTTTCTCTTGGAATGCGAGAATGGCGACGAATACTTACGGGAGAGAGCAGCCGTTCGAGAAATAGCAGCTTTACGACAAATGACATGAGCGCGACCAAGATCCGAATTTCGGATCCCGGTCGCGCTCTTTGTATGCCGCTACCAGGTAGGTAGGCCGAGGTAGATGCGCACGCCGACCACGAATTCCACCGGACGGCTCAGCCAGTCCCGGTAGAATGGCAAATCCTGCGCGCCAGTGTGGGTACCAATTCACAATCTTGCGGATCATTTGCTTCTCCCTTTGTAGTGACGCTACTTGGCTCTGCGCAGCTCACGTCGGGTGGTGGTTGTGTACGAGCCGTCTTCGTGCATGACATCAATCTCTTCTGTCCAGTAGTCCCACGCAACTAGTGGGAAGCTAGCCAATAAGACAATAGACATCAGCACGGACTCTCGGCTCCACAAGCTCTTTGCTTGTCGTGCCATGCGCTCCATTCCTTCCTACGAGTGCGGAGTAAAGCTCATCGTAAGCCACTTTACGGTAAAAGCAACCCTACTATGGGTATTTACAAGTAGGAAAACGTGCGGTATAACATAAGTAACATGGCAAAAACACACAGGGAGCTGAAGGGCTAATATGGGCGAGCGGCTGCTGACGCCCATAAAAAACCCTGATTTTATCCCATCTCCAAGTGTCCGCAATAAAGACCTACCGCCAGTTGAGTATGTGCCGATACTAAAAGATTACGAGCGCCTAGGTCTTGACCGGTTCCAAGACATCTATGGCATGCCGACATTCGTCGACGAAAATGGATTCGTTGATTACGCAAAAGCACTAAGCTACATTAATCACCACGTTGATCCGAGCTACCAATGGCGGCTCGAACCCCAAGAGCACCATTTACTTCATAAAGCTAGCCTGTACCACCCACGGCATTTTGATGGCAACGATATAGACGAAGACGGTGAGCCGATTGACCCAACGCTACCCAACCGCGTGCGCGATAATCCGTTTGACAAGGTTGTTATACCTGGTGACCTGCACGATCTATGGCATGTACTATTCGTACCGCCGGAACGGCCTAGTTATATGCACCTCAAGGGACGTGACCGCAAAACGAGCATAGCCATCAGTTTATTTTGGCGCGCAAAGATCGGTGTTGATATTGAACGACGCGAAGGGAACTTTGTACCCATTGATCATCCAAGATTTTCTGATAAGTATATAGATACTCGAGCGCGTCGGGTGATCGGTCGCGAGGTTTTGGCCGATCGATACATTCAATTCACCGAAGATTTCCGTGAACATTTGGAGGGCGTAGACCTCCAGGGTACTGAGGAGTTCATCAACCCCGATGTGATACACTGTGACGATCCCGCGCAGGCAATCGTGCTAGACCTAAGCAAACGAGTAAATATGGGCGGTCAACAGCAAGGCATTAAACCGCGATTAAAACGCAAAAAAACAGCCTAGCTATACTACCTGAAATTTGCCCCGAAACACTATTTAAGGTATAGTAATACTATGAATACCGTAAGCGAGACAATAGGGTGCGTAGACAGCGCCACCGACATACTGGGCAACAAATGGACGCCCCAGTTGCTGAGGTATTTCCTAAATGAAGAGTCTGTTCGATTTTGCCAGATCCAGGAACTCGTGGGAGGCATCAATCCTCGCACACTCTGCGCACGGCTTGAGCAACTCGAACAGCAAGGAATCATTGTCAAACAGCAGGCGACAGCGGGCAGTCGCAGTGCATATATGCTTACAGACAAAGGGAGAGACCTCCTGCCAGTACTCCAATCTATGGAAAACTGGAGCAGCAAATACCCAGCATCTGTAACTGTATAATTTCAGTTTTTTATCAGTAATAGGGAGTACTATAGAATTATGAGAATTTTAGTAGTAGAAGATGAGCACAAAATCGCCCGTGCGGTTGGGCGAGCCTTAGAGCAAGAAAGCTACGCTGTAGATATAGTGTATGACGGCGACGAAGGCTACGCCATGGCCACTATCGAGCCATATGACCTAGCAATTATTGACCGAATGATCCCGGGCGAATACGACGGCATAGCAATAGTAAAAGCCATGCGCGACGCAAAGATCCACACGCCCGTATTGCTGCTCACCGCGCTGGGAAGTACCAGCGACAAGACCAAGGGGCTGGATAGCGGTGCCGACGACTATCTAGTAAAGCCATTTGCTCTCGAAGAGCTCCTGGCTCGTGTCCGTGCATTGCTTCGTCGCCCCGCCGAACAAAAAGGCACCGTGCTGAAGGCTGCCGATCTTGAACTCGACACCACAACATTTCGTGTGACTCGCGCAGGCAAAGAAATCTCGCTCACAAGCAAAGAGTTTGCGCTACTAGAATACCTGCTGCGCAATCAGGGCAGGCCATCGAGCAAAGAAACCATCGTGGCGCACGTATGGGATTACGATGCCGACATATTGCTCAATACCGTAGAAGTCTACATAAAATACCTCCGCGCCAAGGTGGACGAACCGTTTGACAAGCAGCTTGTGAAGACTGTTCGCGGCTTTGGGTATAAGATCGAAGCATAATTAAGCCCAACGTAAGCTCCATCAGACTACAATACGAACATGTTTCACTCAGCCACAGTAAAATTAACCGCGTGGTACCTACTCATACTCATGAGCATTAGTTTGATTTTTAGCTTTACTATATACAATGTCGCCACAGGTGAAGTACGCAATCGTCTCGACGCATTTTCTGATAGCATTGAGCAGCCAGGTGTTGGACCAAATCCTATGGGGCAGAATCCACGACTGTTTTCGGCATTTCGCCAGGATCAGCGCGCGACTGCCGAGCACAATTTATTTATGACACTGCTGTATGTGAATATACTCATCTTGCTTGGTGGTGGGGTGCTTAGCTACTTGCTTGCGCGGCGCACACTGCGGCAAATCGAAGAAGCCCACGAAGCACAGTCGAGGTTTACAAGCGATGTAAGCCACGAGCTCCGCACACCACTTGCAGCTATGCGAGCAGAGCTCGAAGTAGCCCTGCGCGACAAAAAGCTCGGAAAAGCCGATATGCGAGAACTACTCGAAAGCAACCTGGAAGAAGTAGACAAGCTGACAATGCTATCAAAGACATTACTGCAGCTTTCAAAACTCGACCATGCAAGCCTAGAGCTTGAAACGCTCGACCTCGCCGTGATTGCCCAAGAAGTGGCACAGCGATACGACAAAAATGCCAATCGAATTACTATATCAACTCCGGCAAAACCACTCCTTGTGCGCATCAACAAAGCGTCTGTCGAAGAGCTGCTGACGATTTTCATCGACAATGCGCTCAAGTACAGCCCGGCTGGTTCTAAAATCACTATCAAGCTATCGCGCAGCGGTGGCAAGCATGCATTATTTGAAATTGTTAACAGCGGCAAAGGCATTACACCAGCCGACTTACCGCATATATTTGATCGATTCTACCGTGCAGACCTGTCACGAACAACGCACGGCACAGGGCTCGGACTATCGCTCGCAAAAAAGATTGTTGAGATGGCGGACGGCGAACTGACTGTTAGCAGTGCACCAGATCAGAACACGACGTTTCGAGTGTTCTTGCCAATTGTAAAGAATACCCAAGCTTAATATCAGATTTTCATCTTATAGTAACTCCGTAAACTAATGTAACAAACAACAAGGAGTTGTTATGAATGTAATAACACGGGGCATGCGCGGCGCGATCCGCAGCCCTCTGCGCGCTGGTGCAATAGTTATCATGCTCGCTATAAGTATCGGGCTGATTATTGCCATGCTCGCTGCACGAGCAGGTGTGGAATCACGCATCACCGAAGTAAAGGCAAACTCAGCCACTGGCATTACCGTTGCTCCAGCTGGCATCATGGGCTTTGCAGGTGGTGGCGATCCGCTTACTGCTGATCAAGTAGCGACTATTACCAAAACAGCTCACGTTGCTAGCACGTCGAGCACATTGACCGACCAGCTCGGCGCCGACGACACAAGCCTCACCGCGTCGCTTGAGCTCGGTAACTTCGGTAGGCGACAGCAGCGCTTCGAAAGCTCTGGTAGCTCATCGAGCAGTGCACCTGCATTGCCAGAAGGTGAAAGCTCATCGTCGAGCAGCTCAAGCACCACACGGCAAGCTCCAACACCACGAACAACCGTGACCGGTACCACCAATCCAGATAGCATAGCGACAAATGGCGGCAGCCTCACACTTACCAGCGGTGCAACGATCGATGGTAACAGCAACGAAAACATCGCTCTTGTCGGTAAGACCCTTGCCGAGAAAAACAGCCTTAGCGTTGGCAGCACATTTACCATGTACGGTCAGACATTTACTGTTAAAGGTATTTTCTCGACCGGTAACACGTTCCAAGACAGTGGCCTTATCGTCCCGCTGAAGACACTCCAGACACTTACCGATCAAGCAGGTGCTGTGACCAGTGTCACCGTGACCGTCGACAGCAGTGACAATGTGGCCGCTGTTGTAAGTAGCCTCAAAACGTCACTCGGCGACAAAGCCGACATCACAAGCGAAGCAGAACGCGCCGAAAGTAGCGTCAGTTCACTCAGTAGCATTAGCAGCCTTGCAACAACTGGCGTGATCGGTGCAACCATCGCCGCAGCCGTGATCGTGCTGCTCATGATGACCATGATCGTTCGCGAGCGCAAACGAGAAATCGGCGTGATCAAAGCAATCGGTGGCACGAACTTCAAGGTTATTACCCAGTTTGTAACAGAAGCTCTGACGCTCACAATTGTTGGCGGTATCATCGGCATCGGTCTTGGTATTGCTGTAAGCGGCAGTATTACTGAAGGGCTCGTACAAAACCAAGCCAGCTCAAGTAGCCAGCAGCGTGGTGCGGGTGGCCCAGGCGGTGGATTCTTCCGTGGTGCACAGCAGGGTCTGCAGAGTGTCACAAGCACCGTCAGCCCAACAGTTATTGCAAGCGGCGTTGGCCTCACGTTCTTGATAGCCATCATCGGGAGTGCTATCCCTGCATGGTTCATTGCCCGCATTCGTCCAGCAGAAGTATTAAGGTCAGAGTAGGAAAGGAGTAGCTATGTCAATCGAAGTCAAAAACCTTACCAAGACATTTCATGCCCCAGGTGGCGATGTGCACGCACTTGACGGCATCAATTTCAAAATCAAAACAGGATCGTTTGTCAGCATCATCGGCAAATCAGGAAGCGGCAAATCAACACTGCTCAGCCAGCTTGGTGCGCTCGACCAGCCAACGAGTGGCGAGATCATCGTCGACGATACCGACATCACCAAACTATCGGGTAGCAAGCAAACCACCTATAGATCGAAAAAGATTGGATTCGTGTTCCAGCAGTACAATCTCATACCAAACCTCACTGCGCTCGAAAACGTCATGCTTGGCCTTGAGTTTGGCGGCGTGCCAGCAGGCGAACGCAAAGAACGAGCACTTGAGCTTTTGGAACTCGTCGGTATCGATGAGGACCAAGCCAGGCGTCGCCCCGCTAAGCTTTCTGGCGGCCAGCAGCAGCGTGTGAGCATCGCTCGGGCGCTTGGCAATGAGCCTGCGTTCATACTCGCCGACGAGCCAACAGGCAACCTCGACAGCGAAACAGGCAAAACAATCTTTAAGCTATTACATGATTTGTCGCGGGGGCATAATACAACCATTATTGTCGTCACCCACGACCTCGACATCGCAGGCAGGACCGATCATACCTATCAATTAAAGGACGGTAAGCTAATAAACTATAAAATGTGAGTTTTTTCACTGTTTTTTCAGAAAACATCGCTAAACTAAAAAACGTAACCTCGATACAATCGAGGGAAAGAGAAAAAAAGGAGGAGGGATCAACCATGAATACCACCGAAACAACCTATTTAAGTAAAAAAGGTATGAAAGAGCTCAAAAAGTCGATTGCGCAACTTGAACGCGACCAGCAAAAGACAATTCGCGAGCTCCATGATCAAGAAAAAACTGACAGTCATGACGAACGACTGGCACGTATAGAAAAACTTGCCTGGCTCGACACCATCGAGTCCGAGCTTGCCGATAAAAAGGCGCTTTCACAATCAGCCAAGCTATTCCCTCGCAAGCGCGACGCCGTGTTTGTTGCCATCGGCTCAGTTGTTGAGCTTATCGACAACAGCGGTCGCCAATTTGTATATACAATCGTCGATAGCATCGAAGCTAACCCAAGCGACGGCCGCATCAGCATCAAGAGTCCACTTGGCCAATCACTGGTTGGCAAAACCATCAGCGACACGATCAGCTGGGGCAAGCAAACCATGCAGCTACAGCTTGTGCGCATATCGTAACTACTGAAGCAACAAAAATAGCCCTCCGCACAGGGGAGTTATTTTATTACCATAAGTGCTTGCTCGCTAGCAAAAGCTGTTTTATATTGAATGGCAATGAGAGGCATCGAGAACAATCACTCCGTACAAACTCTGGAGACAGTTCATCCAGTCGAACGATTCGTTAAACTGGCCGATGCCATTCTGCTGAGACATGGTTTCGAAAAGACAACGGACGAAGCAATGTGTACGTGGCTGTCAGATAGCTGTCTTTACTACTATGAGCTCGGGCGTCTTGATCGTTCTGACGGTACAACTGCATATTCACTCGACATCAACCTTGCCGACGAGCATGAAGATCCCATCGCATCCTATCAACTCAATGATAAGACGGATAATCTTCTTTGCATGCTCGATAACGAAGGCAACATCATGCGCGATCCGCTAAGCCGTCAGCTCGCGATACACGATGCCTTAGAGATCCTTATGACAGAGCAGCCGCAGCTCGCACAGCAGGACCTTCGCTACCATGTAGATCAAGAGTTCCAGCAGCTTGTGGGCGCATATATTATTAGCGATCGTCATATTGAGAAGCGTCTTGATCGAGCACGCGGTATGAGTTCGGCTGCCAATCGTGAGCACTTTACATCCGAAGCAATTCGAAGAGCACTGGGTCAGTTCCAAAGCGCCACTGGACAAATCATAGAACTGGCTGGCGGCAGCGTAGTGGATCATGTCGAAACACTTCCGTACGCACAAGGCTACAGGCATGTCACCGAAGAAGCGGTCGATCGCTTTACTCACAGTACCGCACGACTCTACACACACCGCCGCAAGCGCTAGAGCGTTGTTACAGGGGCGGAAACATGCTATAATTCGAACCTATTGGGACGAACGAAGTGGTAAGGCACCAGGCTGTTTGAGCACAGAGCGCGAGTAAATCAGATAACCGTCCTGGCATTCAGAGCGATCACTGCCCGTGGCCCAGCCGAAGGCAAGTCGAATCCCAATTAAAAATTAGTTCGAGATTTTATTCCTGGCCTCAGTGGGATGTGGCCAAGTGGTAAGGCACCAGGTTTTGGTCCTGGCATTCGGGGGTTCGAATCCCTCCATCCCAGCCAGGAATAAGCTCTCGAACACCAATGTTTGCTTACTCTCAATTCCTTAAAATAAGCGTAAAATCCTATTGCCATTATGCTCCATGACATAGTAAACTGAAGGCACAAATTATGTGGAGGGAGCGTACTATGGGGCGGAGTGTATTGCGTGTGTCTACAAAGGTTAAAACTCTAAAGATATACACCGTTCGCGCTGCTCTCATATTCTTAGCTCTTATTTTGGCGTTTGGACTTGTGGAGCCTGGGGCATCGACAGCACTGGCAGAGTCTGCGCACACTAAGTCATTCGACACGAACTACAAGCTTGACCCATTGAAGTCTACCGCGCAGCAGAAACAGACTGAGCTCACTCAGCAAAGTGGTAGCATGCTCTCAAGATCGACGATAAAAGATCCAAAGGTACACAAATATGAAGAGACTAGCAAACGGACCGCCTTTACCTCAACATACGTCAATAATGACGGCACCAAGACGATGGAGTACTCCGCTAGCCAGCGTAATTATAAGGATGGATCCGTCTGGAAGAAACTCGATAATACCATTCAGCCCGTAAAGCAAGAGGCTCCCGAAGCAACTCTTTGGCAGACTATCACAAACACCCAGCCAAAAGCGGTGGAATTAGATCAGTTTAGCGGTAAAGCCGGGACGATGGTTGCTGACATTAAGCCACTATCTCAAGGTGTCACAATACATGTTGCCGATCGAACAATTACGATGAAGCCGGCTGGTGCACGCGATATTACACCAATCAAACTGGATGATACTAGCGTCATATACCGGGATGCTTGGCCAAATGTTGACCTAGAATATGAACTACGCGGAGAATCGGTCAAAGAAATCATTGTTATCAAAAACAAGAAAGCTCAAACTAGATTTAATTTTTCGGTCAGCGGTGGCAAGATTATTAACCACCCAACTCGTAAAGGAGAACTTGCGATTGAAGGTTTGTCCGATGAGTATAGCTTTAGCGCACTCACGCTCAACCTTCAGGATCGAGGTATCATTAGCGAAACTCGCGTCACACAGTCACCGAATGCCAACGCAGATGGCATCACTGTGTCAATTGATAGCGACTGGCTTCAAACACAACCATCAAGTTCATTCCCAATGCGCATCGACCCAAGTCTGGCAAAAGATTCGACAGGTTACTGGATGTACAAGTCAGACGGCTATAGCTGTGGTAGCAGTAACTGCTACGCAAACATAGGCACCATAAGTGATAACGGCTGGAAATACTGGCGAAGCTACGTACAATTCCCGTTCAACGAGTTAGCCGGAAAAAAGGTTCTTAACGCGACACTACATGGATTCTTCAAATCAGGGCAAAATGGTGATACGGGTGGACGCTGGATATTTATGGGACGAGCTAATTGTATTAGTTACGACTGCAGGGGTACACAAGTTGGCGCAACCGGTGGTCAGTCAACTGACTTCGATATAGATTTCACAAGTGCCATACAGAGTTCGGTTGATAGGTATGAGTACACAACCGTTTGGAGCCTATGGGGTGAAGAGAGCAACTACAAGACCTACAAACCCTACTGGGATGTCGCTGCCTACATCACCTACGACTCACCAACGCCAATAGCAACACCTGTTGCGCCTCTTAATGAACAGGTAATCACGGACTCACAGCCTACGTTGAGCGTTAACTCTGTGCAGGATGGCGATGGCGATGCGGTTAAGTACTACTTTAGGGTGAGTACAAGTCCAGACGCAGAAACGGGTGCGGTCATCAATTCTGGCTGGATAGATACGCCTCAATGGGCAATACCTGACGGCGTTCTACAAGACGGCACTACCTACTATTGGCACACTTACACCCTTGGTGCCTTGCAGACAAATCCTAACTGGGTACAGCAATTCAAGATAGATATGCGCACAGGCAAGGACAGTACTCAGAGTTATGACACAGTTGGTCCAGTAGGCGTAGATCTTGCAACTGGCAATGCATCTCTTGGAGTTAGCACTCACGATATTAGCACGCTCGGTGGACCAATGGGACTATCTCTAACGTACAATACGCCAAATCGTGCGAAAAAGGGACTTAAGGGTGAATACTGGAATCTATCATCTGGATACAATTTTGCCAATGGTGCCCCGACCGGCAATCCTACGACTACGGTACGTGATAGTAAGATTGATTTCAATTGGGGGACTGGTGCACCGTCGAATGCAAGTGGTATCAACGCCGACTGGTTCTATGCTCGTTGGACGGGTCAATTTGTTGCACCCGCTACCGGTAATTATCAATTTGGAGGTAGTCACGATGATAATATGCATGTTTGGGTCAACAATATAGATGCATACAATGCAAGTATTAGCTCCAATCCGATGCAATATGGTAGCTCGATAAGCCTACAGGCGGGTCAGGTTGTACCGATACGAGTCGAGTATATGGAAGTTACAGGAGGTGCAGCCGCTCGTCTTTACGTCAAGGGAGCCGTTTCGGAGCAGGTCGTTCCATTGGACTGGCTATATACAAATGTATCGAATCAATCACAGGCTTACGGACTCACTGGTCGCTACTATACAAACCCTGTGTATCCTGACATTGACGCCGCACAGCAAGACGCAAGCCGGCTTATGCTTGCGAGACGTGATAGCAAGATGTCACTTAACTTTGGCAATGGTGGTCCAGCGTCCGGTATGCAGGTTGATAACTTTATGGCACGCTGGACAGGTTACATTACCGTGCCTAAAGCCGGTCAATATAAACTCGGGGCTGACTCCGATGACGGCATCCGTATTAAGGTGAGCACCGGCAGTTGGCAAACCTCACTTGACTCGTGGCAAGACCAAGCGGGAAGATTTATAGGTAACGCGGTAAGCTTGCCCGCAAACACGCCCATCCCTATTCAGGTGGATTGGTACGAACGAGGCGGCGGCGCAGCCCTTAATCTGCTCATTCAAAGTGATGATGCTGGGGTGCCCCTCCAAGATATGCCGGTTACCTGGCTGACTCCAGATGCTAATGTGCTACCAGATCAATGGAAACTTGGCATCAACGTGAATGGTAGTGTGAATTATGAACGGTTACGCACGTCTAATAGCTCGGTGATTCTTGAAGATTCGACAGGAAGTACGCATGAATATACATACATAAACGGAGGATATAAGCCACCAGTTAATGAGAATGGCACTCTGTCGAAAAATAGCGATAATTCATACACACTAACTGACAGCGATGGACGAACATATGTGTTTGATGCGAATGGACAGCTTGCTTCACTAACGGCTCCTGTCGATGATCGCAAGCCTGCTGCACTTAAATATACTTACGCAGGAAGTCCGTCAAGACTAACTAAGATTGAAGACGGGACCACAAGTGCACGCTATGCTAACGTCTATTATAAAGGTATTAACGAAACAGATAACATTTGCGATAAGAATGGCACAAATAATCCATCGAGCTTCTTCGGGCTTGTATCAAGTTTCGCCGATGCGCCAAGTGGTAAACTCTGTGCATTCAAGACCAGTGATGGCGATGTTACAAACTTTTACTATGATGGAGATGGTAACCTCGCGCGTATCGTCAAACCTGGCGGGCAAGTTACCGATTATGCATACGATGAGTTTGGACGTATTACAGCCACGCGCGATAGCTTAGCTGCCGACGCTATAGCCGCAGGGGTACGATCAACTGATGATACAGTTACGACTCAGCTTTCTTACGATACATTAGGACGTATTACTGCTATAAAAGCACCTGCCCCGACAGCATCTACTGGCCGCAGCAATCATACCTTCAACTATATAAACACTCTGAAGACTGTTACACCACTTACTCCTATCGG
>Ga0116193_1000077_pt1 | contig 91510 bp, 60 predicted proteins | sample AD_UKC115_MetaG_FD_89892 | JGI IMG/M metagenome (GOLD analysis project Ga0116193, IMG submission 89892) | Active sludge microbial communities of municipal wastewater-treating anaerobic digesters from Hong Kong - AD_UKC115_MetaG | ecosystem: Engineered > Bioreactor > Anaerobic > Digestate...
ATATATAAATGGAGGAGAGTTAGAAGTAGCAGGAAATTATAAGATAGAAAATAGTAGTGGTAAATCTACTGAAGCGTATTTGAAGATGGTGAATGAAGCGGATTATGTGAAAGTAGGAGGAAGCTTCAGCACATACTCAAGTTATGGTCATAAAGATTATCTAACGGCAGGGATAATGGAGATAAAGGGAGATTTTACACAAAAATATAATGGAAATTTATCAGGAACAAAATATAATTTCAATGCAAGTGGAACACATAAGGTAATACTAAGTGGAGAAGGACTTCAAACAGTCAGCTTTAATCGACCGGGTGATTCTAAATTTAATATACTTGGTATTACAAAACCTTTGGAGACGGGATACTCCTTCAATTGTCAGACGCCAATATGGAGTACACTTGAAGAATTGACGGAAGACACTCAAGCTCCAACAAAGCCCACAGAATTCCAAGTGGTTTCAAAAAACTATTTAACAGTAACATTAAGTTGGAGTGCATCAACTGATAACTCAAGGATAAGTCGATACATTATATATAGGGATGGAGTTGAAGTAGGGTCAACATCATCATTATCATTTTCAGATAAAGGATTGATGGCTGATACCAAATACACATATACAATAAGAGCCTGTGATATATATGATAATTTGTCAGATGAAAGTGATCCCCTCAGCATAACAACAGAATCCGATACGCTAGCTCCATCTGTTCCAAATGGGTTTGAAATGTTGTCAAGAACAGATATATCAATAGGCATATCATGGAAGGCATCAACAGATGACACAGGTGTTATTGGATATGATGTTTTCCGTGATGGTGTATTTATATACACCACAGTTGAAACAGTCTTTGTAGATACAGGATTACTACCTGATAGAAACTACAGTTACAGTGTAAGAGCAAAAGATGCAGCAGGTAATGTATCAAGAGCAAGCTCGCCAATAACAATTAAGACTTTAGCGGATATACTGGCCCCGGCAGCTCCTGAAAATTTACAGATTGTATTAAAAACTGAAACTACAATAACTATAAAATGGGATAAGTCAGAAGACAATATCGGTGTTAAGGAATATGAAATATTTAGAAACGGAATCAGCATAGGAAAAACAAGCATTCTGAGTTATACCGATAAAGGTTTGGAGCCTGATACAGTATATACGTACACAGTAAGAGCGATAGATTCCGGAAGAAATGTATCAGAACCAAGTGAGCCTGTTACTACTAAAACAGAAATTGACATAGCAGCTCCCTCAGCTCCTAAGAGTTTGCGTATAGAATCTAAAACGGAATCATCTGTAAAGTTGGTTTGGTCAGGCTCTGTTGATAATGCTAGAGTGGAAGGATATAAGATTTATAAAGACGGCGTTGAAATCGGAACATCAAGTGTAACAAGCTATGTCGATGCTGAGCTAACTCCAGGTACATTTATTTATAGTGTTGCAGCTTATGACAAAGCCGGTAATGTATCAAACATAAGTAATTATATAATGTGCGACAATGAAATCCCTTCAGCTCCTTCCGAATTACAGTTGGTTTCAATAAATGCTACCACTGCTGAGATCAGGTGGACGGAATCTACAGACAATATTGGAGTGACAGGATATATTATTGTTCGCCAAAACGGTACTTCAAAAAGTGAGATAGGTCCTGTAAAGTCAACGAGTTATATGGATAAGAACTTAATGCCTGAAGCAATCTATACATATTATGTTATTGCAAAAGATGGTGCCGGAAACAGTTCTGTTGCCAGTAACTTCATTGAGGTTACCACAAGTCCTGATACTGAATCACCAGCAGTGCCAACTGGGCTTAAAATATCATCAAAAACTGCCAATTCAGTTGATTTATCATGGATAAAATCCAGTGATAATGTAAGTGTGGTAGGCTATGAGATATACAGAAATGGAAATAAGGTCGGCACTTCTTTAGTTAATGGCTATTCTGATAAAAACCTTACAAAAGATTCAACATATGAATATAGAATTAAAGCATATGATTCCGCTGGAAACTATTCCGAAGAAAGTGAATCCATTATTGTTACAACCTCTCTGCCAAAGGCTCCGGAAGGTTTAAGTGCAGTTGCAGGAGAATTAGAAGTAATATTGGCTTGGAATGCTTCAAATGACAGTGAAGTTAGTCATTATCGCATATATAGAGCTTCAGAGAGTGGTACGGCAACTAAGATTATGGATAATATTACCACTACAGGTACAAGAGATTATAACGTGTCTGCAAATGTATATTACACATATCAGATAAGTGCCATTGACGTATACGGAAATGAAGGAGAATTATCGCTTCCGGTTGGTGTGACACCTCTTGAAGACATTACTCCTCCTGTCCTGGAAAACCTTAATACAAGCAGAACTGGAGATTTAGTCCGTATAACAGTTGCTGTAACAGACAATATAAGTGCTTCGTCCATAGCGTTTTCATATCGTTTAAATACGGGCGCTTGGACCGAAATCAAAGACTTAAGCGTTACCAGCGAAAGGAATAAGAAAAAATACATTAGTTATGATTGGAATATATCTGGCCTTGAAGATGGTGAATACGAAGTTAAGTGTGTTTCAAAAGATAGTGCCGGAAATTTAAGTAATGAAGCTATAACTAAAATATATATACGCAATACTGCACCATTATCACCGACACAAGTAAATGCTTTTGCCGGTCAATTAAGTGCAGATATTACATGGTCTGAAGTGAAAGATAGTTATCTTGATAAATATAAGATTTATCGCAGAACCGAGGATACAGAATTTGAACTTATATATACAACAAAAGCAAGAACTTATATAGATAATAAGGTTTTACCGGGAGTTAGCTATACATATAAGGTTACATCAGTTGATATTTATGGCCATGAGAGTGCTGGAACCCTAAGTGATGCTATTACTGTACTTTCAGATAATACTCCCCCACAAGTAAATAGCTTTCTACCTTTGTCGGGTGAAAAGCTTAAGGGCATAGTTAACATAAGTGCACTTGCCGTTGATAATTTTAAGGTGAGCAATTATGAATTTTTCTATTCAAAGGTTGATGATGGCGAAAAAGTATGGATAAGCCTTGGAAAGTCAACATCGGGAACTATTAAATGGGATACTGTTACTAAGGGCTCTGAAGGAGAATGTGAGTTAAAAGTTATTGTAAAAGATTCCTATGATAATATGACTGAAGCAACAGCTATATACACGATTGATAATACTCCACCCGAAGCACCATTTTTATCAGCAAGTTCTGCGGAATTAATGGTTTCCTTGACATGGCAGCCGGTTTCATTATTTGAGGATTTTGACCACTATAGAGTATATAGAAAAGGTTCTGAACAAGCAAACTATGTACTTGTTACAAGAACAGAAGATACTATATATGTGGACCGTACTGCACCTGAAAATAAAGACAGTTATTATAAAATTACGGCTGTAGACAAGATGGGAAATGAAAGTTTAGATTCAAATGTTGTAAAAATAAGACCTGGATTAGATATTACAGCACCTGATATAGATAAATTTGAACCTGCTACCGGAACAGCACTCAGAAGCGGTAGCAAGATTATTGCACATGCTGTTGATAATGTGGGCATTGAATGGTATTCATTTGAGTACAGGCAGCTTGATGAAAACAATAATCCTATAGAAGGCAAGGATTGGAGTGTTATTGCCAGTGTATATAATCCGGGGACTTCAAATGTAGAAATAGAGTGGGATACTTTAGCTATAGGCAGTACCGGCGATATTCTTTACCCCGACGGTAATTATCAGGTTAAGGTATCTGCAAGTGATGAAGCAGGAAACAAGGCTTCACAAACACAGATTTATGTTCTTGCTAATGACCCGCCTAAAGCACCGGAAAAGATATATGTTAAAGCAGCAGAATGGCAGCTTGTTGTAAGTTGGTCTCCTGTAATCAGGCCTGATTTCAGATATTATGTTTTATACAGAAAAGAAGGTAGAGACGGTGTATGGGAAAAGATAGTCAACTATACAACTTCCAATATGTATATTGACCGAAACAGAAATCCTTATTATGAGTACTTCTATAGAGTTTCCGTTGTAAATGATTTGGGACGTGAAAGTGAACCAAGCTTTGATTATTCAATAGATGGACAGGTATATGATAATATTGATATCAGAGCATTAAATCAGACCAGCAGCCCTGTTATATTGGAAATGAAGCCTGCTGAACTGTCAAAAACCAACAGCATTATTTCACTTGAAGTGATAATCAATGATATGGTTGGTGCAAGTGTATTATATGAGTATGCATATGTGGGTTTGGATCCGGCAAGTCAACTGTCGGGTAATGAAGTTTGGCAGAATATCGGAGAGGATAATTTGTTACAGACTGCATCTGGTAATGGCATTTCATCAAATGACAAGTACGGTCAGCTATTTGTATCGAAATATTCATGGGACGTTTCAACATTAGCAGAAGGAGTTTACGCTGTACGTGCGGTTACTGAAAATAGAGGAAATAAAAAATGTACCGTTGTGAAAAAATATATTGTTGATCGTGAAGCGCCTATTTCACCGGCAAATCTTATTGCTGAGGATACACATACCGGGGGAGAACTGGCTATATCATGGAATCCGATTTCAGCTGATGATATAAGCCATTACGAGTTATTCAGAGCAATAACAAGTGGAGGACCATACACACTTGTTTCAAAAAGTAAATCTCTTTTATATAGGGATACAGGTTTGGAAAATGGTAGATTGTACTACTATGTAGTTAGAGCTGTAGATAATGCAGGAAATGCTGGCAATTATTCCGGACAGGTATCTGAAATACCATCAGCATTAAGTGATCTAACTGTTTTAGATATAAACTCAATACCATCAGTACCGGCTTATAATACTATCAATAAATTAAAAGTAACATCAAAGAATCTTGGGTATGCAAAGGCATCAGGTAAACTTGATTTCTTCTATATGAATAATGAAAGTGAATGGATTTACATTGATAGTACAAGAGTTGAATTATCAGGATCTTCAGCAAAGGAGGTATTAATAAACTGGATTCCAGGATCTGATGTTTCAAGTCCTGTTAAAGTAAAAGCAGTAATTACGACCGACAAAAATACTGAAGATATGGATACCGGAAACAACATAACGGAGAACTCATTAGCTCTGAATATACCGCCTGTGGCATTAATTGAGGCACCAGAATGGGTAAATTCGGGAGAAGCATTCACACTAAGCGGAGCTGGCACGGTAGGCAAGCTTTCATATGACCTTGATGGCACAATAGTATCATATATCTGGGATATGGGAGATGGTACAAGGAAAGAAGGCTCTCAGATTACACACATTTATAAGATACCGGGTCAATATTCGATTAAACTTACTGTTAAGGATAATAATGACGCTAGTGTATCAAGCTCAGCAATAATACGGGTTAATGACAATCGATCTGATCTTATTGTTGATAACATAAGCTGGACACCTGAAAATCCTGTAGAACAGGATGTCGTACAAATAAACGCAACAATATCCAATATTGGGAAGGGTTCTAGCTCAGGATTTTTGGTTGGTTTTTATATAGACAACCAATATATAGGTTATACAAGAGTGGATAATAGTATTGGTGCAGGTGAAAGCATTATTGTACCGTTTACATGGGTTGGAACTTCAGGAGTTCATGTACTTAAAGTTGTAGCAAATGATATTCTGGATAATTTAAAGGAAATAGATAAGACTAATAACTCAAAATCCATCGCACTTACCACGCAGCAGGTGAATTTCCCCGATGTTAAGGTGACTGGTGTTACATGGTCACCTGATGGAATTAATATGAATAACGAAAGTCCTTTTGTATATAGAGCGACTATATTAAATGAAGGTACGGCTAATGCTGAAAGATTTTTTGTTTCGTTGTATGTTGATGGTAAATGGATTGCAAAGCAGCATGTAAATATACTCTCACCAAATGAAAGCCTGGAACTATCTTTTATTGTGAAAGCTACTTCGGGAATACATGATGTAACAATCAAAGTTGATGATCCAGCACCTTCACTAGTTGAAATTGACAGGGATGATAATTACTTAACAGTTACAACACCCGAGTTTATTGTTAATTATCCTGAAATTAAGTTGGAACCATTGTCATGGCTTCCACAGGATACAGTATTGACAGAAGGTACATCCCTTACCTTTGAAACTAAGATTGTAAATACAAGTACTATTGATATAACCAATAGATTCAATGTTGATTTTAATGTTGACGGAAAGCTTTATAAATCAATTACAATAGATAAATTAGGAGCAGGAGAAGGTTATGATCTATGGGTAAGATGGACTGCACAGCCAGGTGAGCATAAGGTAAGTGCTGTGGCAGATGCAGCAAGAACAGTAACAAATAGTGTTTATGATGTTAGTGTTACAGCGAATATTCCTGAAATAAATTTAATTTATCCTGACTTGAATATTTCTGATGTGCAGTGGTCTCCGCTATCACTTAAATATGGAGAGCCTGTAACTTATATTGTAAGGGTAAGCAATCAGAGTGTTACATCAATATTTAAAGACTTTAATGTAGGATTATATGTTGATGGTAAATCAGTTTCGGGGAAAGTTATTAAGGGGCTTAGAGGTCATAGTACGGCAATTGTAGCATTGACTTGGACACCAAAGACTACAGGTACCCATAATGTTAAAATTATAATTGATGATTCCAATCAATTAATACAGGAACCATTAGCCGAAGGTGATACTAGGATATGGGAAAGAGAGTTCAATATAGCAGACAGACTTGTTGTAGAGACTGAACCAAATAAGGCTTCTCAGGAAGATGATATAATGGCAGTAATTTATTCTGCCTCCGATAACTTTATACCTTTAGAGGTTAGAGCAAGAAAAGCAAGCAGATTAGATACTTTATTAGGTCCTGAAAGCGGAATAAGTGCTTTATACAAAGTTCAAAGAGGAACAGAAGTAATAATGTCAGGAGCTATTGTATTTGATTATGCATCAAAGATCTTTAAAAGTCAGATACCTATAGTTTCAATAGGCACAGGTACTTATACCATTACCATTGAAGCAGGTGATGGAGTTGAAAATTATAGTGAGACATTTAATATATTGATTGTTCAGGATACAGTAACAACCATAGAAGTAAATAAAGACACTTATTTGCTTGGAGAGACAGTACATATATCGGGTAATATCAGTTTCAGAGATGGAAAACCTATGGCAAACGAGAAGGTTGTTTTAGACCTTCAACTTGAACCTTATCTTGAAGATGCAAAGATTGGAATAGATGACAACGGAAAGACAGTAATGAAACAGTGGCATGCACAGCATATTCGTTTTATAGAAACAGATGAAAACGGACACTTTGAATATAATTATTTACCGTCATCAAGAGAAGCCGGTGAGTGGCATGCTGTGGCATATGCGTACAAGCAGTTTTTGGGTACGGGAGCAAAGGCAGATTTTACTGTATGGGGTATGAGTTCATATCCATCGGAGTTATCTTTGATTGCTTCAAAGAACTCAAACTTCTCCAAAGTAATAACTGTAAAGAACGCAGCAGAAGGTGGGAATGCTGGCTTAGCAGGTATTAGTGCTGTTCTTGTGGATATGACTCCAAACAGTAAAGTACGTGCAACTATTGATACATCAACACTTGCAGCAGCGATTGGTTCGGGGGCTTCTACCAATGTGGTTGTTAATTTCAATGCACCTCTGGATTGTGCAGACACAGCACAGTATAAGATAATATTTACCAGTGCAGAGGGTGCGACAACAACTGCGTACATAAAGCTTTTCCTAAGACCTGCTGTTCCATTACCTATTACTGACCCGAAGGGAATTGAAGTGGGTTTGAATCCTGGAGGAAGTTTAACCAGAAAGATAAAGGTTACAAATAAAGGTCTTGGAAATATGAATCAAATAAGACTTGAAGCACCTTCAAACATACTTTGGATTAAACCGCATAACCTTGAAAAGAATTTCCTTGCGCCAGGAGAATATACTTATTTTGACGTAACAATTAGTCCTCCTGAAGCTACACCGCTAGGTCAGTATCAGGATTATGTCACTGTAACGGACGGAAAATACAAGGCAATAGTCACAATTGCTGCCGAAGTATCCAGTTCAAATACAGGATCCTTATCATTCCTTGTAACTGATGATACAGGGGTAAGGGTTTCAAATGCCGAAGTTTACCTTGTGGGCAAAGATCCTTATATACAGGTTAAAGGCGGACAGGAGATAACCTATTATCAGAACTTCTATGGTTTTACAGACAGTAATGGGCTGGTGACCTTTGAAGATAAGCCGATAGGAGAGTATACATATACTATTTCAGCTAGAGCGAGAAAAACTCTGAGTGGTACAGCAAATGTAATGCCAATAACTGATGGAGCCATGGTAGAAGTTACTATGGAAAATCTTCCTGTTCAGATTGAGTGGACAGTAACGCCTACTACGATAAAAGACAGTTATGAAATAAAACTGGAACTAACCTTTGGAGCGAATATACCAAAACCATATTTCGGCTTTGTTCCTCCATGGGTATCTATACCGAAACAGGTTGAAGATCCAATGATAGTCGAAGCAACTGTAGTAAATGCCGGTCTTGTAGCAATAACCGATGTTACTGCATCTGTACTTCGAGAAAACGATAAGGATACAGGTATAAGTATTGTAGGTGGGGGATATATTGGCGAAATACCTGCTCACGGAAGTGTGAAAATTCAACTTTTAATTCAGCCAGGTTATTACAATATGAGGTATGGTAATCGAAATGGGATAGGTTTGCCCTATAACGGAATTGTTTTAACAGGTAATTTTGTCAGCTTTGATGAGGATACCGGTCTGCCAGTTTATCCGCCTGAAGAAGTAAGAGGATCAATACCTTTCTATAATCCTGGTGAGAAGAAGGCTACTGTAGAGATTAAAATGCCAAGTGGTGGTGTTCAGAAAATTGAAGAGATTCAGCTTCCTGATGAACAAGTTCAAGAAATTGACTATTTCCAAAATATCGGGAATGGTGGAAATTCAGGAACGTCTGGAAGTTCCGGTGAAAGTTCCTATGAGATAATCAGCCTTAAGCTTGATCAGACTGCAACTTTAGAAAGACAGGCCTTTAATGCTACTCTTAAGATCTCCAACGGTTATCCTGAGTATGCTCTGCAAAACTTATCGGCCAGGGTTGTAGTAACAGATATGGAAGGTAACGATGTAACAAATAAGAACTTTGTAATTCCTACAGGTCTTAATGGCATAACAGGTGTAGACGGCACTCAGGCACTATTGTCGGGTAAAAGTATGACGGCTAACTGGCAGATTATACCTGGAGATGGCCTTGGTGGAACTGATCTGGCAGGCAAAACGTATTTTGCAAAAGCTATTATTTCTTACTACGTAAATGGGCGTTATGTTGAGACACAGACACAGGCTGAAGAAATAGTAATAGTTCCTCAGCCCAAGATTAAGCTTCACTATTATGTTCCGCATAATGTTGTTGCGAATCAGCCTTTCAGGCTGGGTGTTACAGCCGAAAACATCGGAGATGGAATTGCAAAAAATTTGGTGATAGAATCAGGTCAATTGGAAATTGAAGCAAATAAGATGGGGTTGTCAACTGAGTTTAAAATATTAGGTACATCTTTTGGAAATGCCACAAATAACAGTTTTACCTTAAACCTTGGAGATGTAGATCCACATAGCCAGGTTAGCGGTTATTGGATTGTAAAATGGGTTATGTATGAAGAGAGGGAAGGAGCCGAACCGTTAACAGGTCAGTTCAGCAACTTTAAAGCTTCCCTGAGACACAAGGATTATAAAGGTGTCCAGCTCAATCCTCTTATTGTTGGAGTTACAACAGAAATAATAGGAAAAGACAATCTGTTTGCTGGTGAAGATGAGGAATTTGGTGGATTAACCTTAATAGATATTGGAGATACTGGTTTTCCAAACTATTTAATCAATCTCAAAACAGGTTTGAAGCTACCTGTATATGTACCTCAGAATCTAAATGTTACAAAGCAACCCGAACCTTGGGATAATACTTTGAAGTTTAGTGTTCCTGCTCCGGAGGGAGATCCGGATGCTCCAGACACACCAAGGTATCAGATATTATTGTTAAAAGATCCGCTTACAAATACTAACATCAGATCTGTAACAAGAGATGTATATATTAATGAAGATTCAATAATTATATTATGTGAAGATAATGTATGGAAGGATTATGGAAATATTTATATAGTTGATGAAATTCCTGTTTCAGAATCAAAACATGATGGGCTTTATGAAGAACAGATGAGGTGTTTCCAATCATCGGCATATACTGTAGATTTTACATCTGGAGCTGTTATAGATACCGTTGAGTATTCACAGAATATTTACCATATAGATCCAGCTACTGGGAACACAAAAACAGAAATGGTGTATTATGATGTGGGACACCTCCCGGATGAAGGAAGTTTAGTTTCTGTAAGGGCATTAGTTAGCAATAGCGGCAGGAGTACTGAAAACGGAAAAGTTGAATTTATAGCAGTTGATACATACTATGGAACTGAGATAAAAATTGGAGAAGCTTATTACAACAATCTCAATCAATATGCTTCAACCTATGTTTATTCTTCATGGACTCCTGAGGATGGCGGAGTGTACAAACTTATTGCTCGAATAGCAGGTGTTGAGGGTGATGAAAAAGAGACAGAGTTGGTTGTAAATCATAAGCCGTATGCTGATGCTGGTGTTGATTTCTCTGCTGACGTAAAAACAGGTGCTCGTTTTGACGGATCAAGGTCATATGATAAGGATGGATATATAAAGAGCTTTGTATGGGAATTTGGTGATGGAGAATCTGCTTATGGGGTTTGCCCTGTACATGTGTATCAGGATTCTGGCACCTATAATGTAATATTAACAGTAATCGATAATAATAACGCAGAGAGCATATCCCAAATGCAGATAACAGTGAATGAAACAAGACCGGATCTTAGGGTCAAGGAAATTAAACTTAGCAATGAGAAACCAGAAGAAGGTCAAATACTTACTGTTACTGGAGCAATTCATAATGGAGGATATTCGGCTACAGATGCACCGTTCCTTGTATGTTTCTATGTAGACAATCAGTATCAGGATTATGTGAGGTTTGAAGAAACATTGATGCCGGGTGAAACCAAGTATGTTTCTTTTGAGTGGAAGAATACTGTGGGTAATCACATGCTCACTATTGTTGCAAATGATATGGGACATCCTGTGGATGAAGCGGATTTCGACAATAATCAGAAGAGCCGACCTGTTGATACAGGAGTCACAAATTTCCCCAATCTTAAAGTAATTGATGCTAATTGGGGTGGATCTAAGTCAGGAATAGTTAGCTGGAATGAGACAGTCACACTAAGTGCAACTATAGTAAATGATGGAGTGGCAGATGCAGAAAACTTCAACATTGCGGTATTTGCAGATGATGAATTTATTGAGTCTTTCAAGATCGACAGACTTTCACACAAAGCCGGTCAGAATTCTGTTACTGTCATGGCAAAATGGAAAGCACGAAGAGAAGGAAAACATACATTTAAATTTATGGCTGACGGACCACTTCCGTATGTAGTTGAAATGGATAAGAGTGACAATGTTAAAAAGATTGAATCGCCGGAAATCAAACTGCTTTATCCTGATATAACAGTGACAAGTTTGAATATAACTCCAAACAATGGCATATTAAAAGCAAACCAACCAATGGTAATTACAGCTACAGTTTCTAATGCAGTTTATGCATCAACGAGTGAAGCGTTCAATATTACACTTTATGCAGATGGCTTATACCTTGATTCAAAAGAGTGCAGTGTTCTTAATAGTGGAGAAGAGAAATTTGTTTCATTCACTTGGGACAGGCCGATCAGTGGTACATCTACAATTACAGCCGTAGCAGATGAAAATAACAGAATTCGCGAATTATCAGAAGATAACAACACATATACTTACAACTTTGATACTGCACTAAGTGTCAGATTACCGGATCTGGTTGTTGAGAGTATAGAATCAACACCAGAAAGCGGATTGGTTAAGTACGGAGATACCGTCATTACAAAAGTAAAATTGAAAAACAATGGTGTGGAGACAATATCTGAATCGTTTACTACTGCATTATATGTTAACAATAAGCTTGTGGGAAGCTTTAATACATCAAACATACTGGTATCAGGAGCATCGACAATAGGTACTATTGAGTGGAAAGCAGATTTATTGCCTACTTCACCTGCTTACAAGCTCGATGTTTATGCTGACGTGTATAATCAGCTTTATGTTGCGGATAGAAGTAAAACGAAGGCATCTGTTGATTTAAAGGTGGGCAGAGGTCTGATTGTAAATTATGACACTCTAAATGAGGCGTATACAATAAATGAGAAGCCGGTTTTGAGATTAAAGGCAGTATCCACTGATGAGAAGTGGAAACCATTAAGCAATGAAGACGGTATAAATGCATTAGTTGAAATATATTCAGGTAAGAAAGATGATAATGAAGCAATAACAGGAGAGAAAATAGTTTCAGAACTAATGAGTTTTAATACGGTTAGTGGTAAATTTGAATATACAATAAATCCCGAATTACTAGGGTTAACAGAGGGTGATTACACTATATCGGTTAATGTTTATAGTGAAATGGGAATCAAGACAGAGTATATTCCAATAAAATTGGTGAATGACTACATTGTATCAGTAAACACAAGTAAAGAAACATATATTGTCGGAGAGCCAATCGAGATTTATGGAACTGTAAAGTCTTCCGATGGAACTACACCACTTGGTAATATTGAAACCACTTTGATCATTGTAGGTGAAAAAGAGTGGAGAATAGATGTTGTTACAGATGAAGAAGGAAAGTTTAATCACACGCTCAGAATGGAAGATGGTTTCGGTGGTTCTTATTCCCTTAAGGCTGAGGCAAAATATAATGCTGCTAAAAAGATAAGTTCATCTAAGGTTTTCTATGTGGAAGGTGTATTGTTATCAATTGATAACTGGATTAAAGTTACTGCAGGGCGTTCAGTGGATGTACCATTAACTATTACTAATTTAGGAACGGTTCCGGTTACAGGAATTACAGTGAGCACGAATTTTGAGGGTAACAAAGAAGGCATTACTGTGGAATTTACCGATGTAGTACCAAAGGAAATTGAAGTTGGAAATAACATAAAGGTGAATTTACGTATAACTGCCTTAAAGAGTATTGAGCCTGGAAGCAGAAAGTTCAATATTAACTTTGTGTGCCAAGAAGGATATTCATCTACTGTAACAAATGAAGTTTATGCTGTAGAAGCTTATTCCAATATGGATTTACAAATTGGTGGAGTGATGGAAATTGATAATTATGGAAATTTGAGGAAGGATAGAGTTGCAGCATCTTTAAGACCAGGAAGTACTGTTACACAGTTTATTAGGATAGCCAATACAGGGACTGCTCCTTTGACAAATATTCAGGTTGTGGCTCCTGCAAAATTGCCATGGATTACAATTACTACAACAGGTACCGATTTGGTACTTCCTATTAGTGATGGATTATCTATAAGGGACGCGAACAGTCATGCGACAATTTCCGTGCAAATTACTCCTGATGAGTTTGTTCAGCCCGGACAGTATGAAGATGTAATAAAAATCAGATGTGGAGAAAAGGAAATAGATGTTCCGGTATTTGTCTATGTAGGACCAATGAATGTTGGAACAACAATACTACAGGTTCTTGACACAGATTCCATACCAGTAGACAATGCAAAGGTTGAACTGATTGGACCTATGACATCTGCAGGCCTACAACCTATGGTGTCAAGTGTTTTGAAAGGCACTGAAGGTATTGAATCTAATTTTAGGTTTGAAAATATAGCAGCAGGAACATACATTTTGAAAATTGAGGCACCATATCACAAACCTTTTGAAAGCAGTTTTGAAGTGCAGGCCTTGATAGATCTGGCACCTCAAAAGGTATATCTTGAGAAAATGCCTTATACACTAGAGTGGTCGGCAGATGTTATTGAGCAGGCACAACAGACTTCACCCGATGGGGAAACATATAAATTAGAGCTTGAAACCTTAATAAATACCAGCAGTGAAAATGCGGGACTTATATCTAATTTTATAGGCTACGAGTTGTATGACTCGGACATTACAGTTAATCTTTTCGAAGTTATATCTGTTAAGAATACTTCAGGAATAGAAAAGATATTCGATGTTCAGGCCGAATTGGTTACTAATAATTCTTCCTTGCCTGAGGATGTATTATCCTTGATAAAGGATAGTTCAAGTAATGCAACATATAATTTAGGCGATTTTGAACCTGGAGAGAATAAAGACTTCAGAGTGTACGTTAATGACAACAAACTTTATGATGTCGTGCAGATTGAAGAAACTGAACTTCCGGGAACATATACGGTATCAGTACCTGAAGGTATGACGCAAAATAGAATTAAAGGTTGGGTAGATTCATTCAACCTATGGGGAGGTATGGAAGGAAGAACAGTTACAAGTTCTGTTTATAATGAATCAAACGGTACATATACTATAACAATGACACCTGACAATGAAGGGATTTTCGCTCCTCCTGCTCCAAAGGTTAATAAATTCTATAAAGATGTCAAGTTTGATATAAGTATTAAACTTACAGGAAAAGCAATTAATCAGTATAACAAAGAATATGAAGTGGAACTTAACATTCCATTCAGATTCCACTTTAAGCCATATCTTGTGTTCGGTGAAGATTCAATTCCCGGGGATGAAGCAAGTGTCAGGGTGAAAGCAGCATTTAATCCGATATATTTAAAGGATTCACCTTTAATGAAAACTGTGGAATTAAGCAGGAATTTTATAACACATTTAGGTGGAAGAACTGTTGATGAACCAGAAAAGATTGGCCCTGTATTGGGAAGCTTTGATTTTTCGCAGGATGCTGTATTGGATGATGAGGTGATTGATGCAAACTTCAGGTTGCTTAACCCATCAACATATGAGAAGATTGAAAATGCAGAAATTGAACTTATTATTACCGACAGTGAACTTGGCGAAAACGGAGAAATATTCCCTTGGGTTAATATACTGAACGATAAGTTCAATATATACTATAACCAGACAATTAAAAATGCCGACGGGAGCATTGAATACCTTACTTCTGACTCTGACAGTTTATTTATAAATACTATAGCTCCAGGACAATCAAATGATGTTAACTTTAAAATTCAGAGAAAGACTGGAAATTCTGAAGATAACTATTATGGAGATGTGTATTTATACATAAATTATGACTTTACTAAAGGAAAAAGTAATTATAGCGGGGTTACCAAACCTAAAATTGTCTATATTCAGGCACCGTCAAAAATATACTTAAGCTACGAATTTGAAAGAATATCAGATACTCTTTATGAAGTTACTGTTAAAGCCACAAACGCCGGATTAGGAAGCGCAAAGGGATTAAAACTGCTCCCTCCAACCCTTAGGAGTTCTGAAAACTTGATGATAGTGGAAGGAATGGTTGAAGGAGGAGGATGGATTCAAAATCCGTCATACCTTAAATTTGAAGAAATTAAGCCCGGTCAGACTGTTATAGGTAAGTATCGTATATTGTCTTCAAAGGCTCTTGACCTTTCACAAAGTGTAAGTTTTGATGTGTTGAGTCAAAACTCATCAGGAAAGGTATTAGTTACTCCATTGACCTTTAACAAAGTTGCAGATAGACATGAATTCACCAGATTAATTATGGAACTTGAAGAAATGAAGGAAAATGTGGGAGTTCTTTTTGAACGTACAGAAGAAGACTTAGCTAGAGCAATTGCTGAATCAGTTGAGTATGTGGATGATCTGGATGAAGTAAGAAAAATGACTGCAATAATTGATATTATGAACACTGGGTTCGGGTATATTTTCTCAAGTGCTAATTTACTCATAAATTCTAGAGACATTGCAAAAGCGTATAGTGGTTTTGAGGGCGGCAGTGACATTATGGAATATGTTGGCAAAGGTAAAATCAATGAACTTTTACAAAAAATACTTAAAATATACAATTATATTGATACAGCAAAATCAACAATAGACCTTTTTGACCAAATAGCACTTGAAATTAAAGAGAATCTCAGTGCGAAGGATTATGGTATAAATTCGGAATTGGAAAGCAATATTTTAAGAATCGAACAGCTTATTAATATGATTTCTAATGAGTCAGAATTCTCTAATTTGGATTTAGATGATTTTGAGACTGTTGAAGTTGCAAATGTAATTATGGAAACCAAAAAACAAGCTCAGAAAATATTAGCAGCAACAAAAACAACAACAAAACCTGCATCAACAGATCCTTATGAATCAGAACCAGTTATGAAATTACTAAGAGAAAAAATGAGTCAGAAAGAAGCAGATAGATTATTATCAGATTTGAAGCAGGTTCATGATAAAGCAAAGACTAATAAACTTAGGGGAATTATAGCAGAGCTTATAGATTGCATTGACTATTTAAAAGAAACAATAGAAATATTGCAAGATGAAAAAAATCTTGTTGACAAGATAGAAAGTACTATTAGTCTAATACAAAATACAGTTACGGTATGTTCTTATACTATTGAGCTACAAGAACTAGCTGATAAATTAGATACTTATATCAATAACATGAATACCTTTGAAGGACTTGCAAAACAATCACTTGAAGAAAGTATTGAAAACTATTTGGACATACAAACGAATACTGATACACAGGAAGAACAGGAGGAACAGGAAGAGGAAGAAGAGAAAGATGATGAGGATGGAAAAGTTGCAATCCTGTTTCCTGGTGATGCTGAAAAGGAATCTGAAAAAGATATGATTTCAGCATATTCAAATACAGACATTTTGAGCAGCGATATCTTAAAGATTGCTCACCATGGTAGTAATACTTCTACTAGAGTAGAGTTTTTGCAAGTGGTACAACCCGATGCAGCAGTTATATCGACAAATGGTAGGAATTCAGGCTTTAAGGAAGAAACTTTACCTAACTTGAGAATGCAGCTTGGAAATACAATTCCTGAAACAGCTTATGAGGATACTCCCGGAACTGTTAACGGTACTTATGGCGAGCATATCTACAGTACAGATGTCAATGGTAAGATTACTGTTGATATTGTTGATGAAGAAATTAATAAAACAGTTGCAAAAGTTACATTGTTTAGTGTTAAAAATGGAGATTGTATACTGGTTGAAGCAGATAACAATAAAATGTTGATTGATGCTGGTTCATATCCCGCATCAATACTGCCTCAATCAAGAGATGAACTATTTAGCGAGATAGATTCTATCACTGATTTGAAATATCTTGTTATAACCCATCCTGACGGAGATCATTATAATTATATTAATAAGAGGTTATCAAGAGATAACCCCGACTTGAGCATAGAAAGAGTATATATTCCAAATGTAAATAATGCTGATTTTAAAGACAACTACCAAAAATTCATAGATAAATTGGGGAGGTATGATGTTAGAAAAGCTCAATTAAATGAAGAATTTACTCTTGATAATTTAGGCACAGTGAAGTTTAAAGTAATTGGTCCGGTAAAAAATTATACTAAATCGAATAATACTTCAATAGTATTAAAGATGATTTATGAACCATTACAAGATAATGAAAACGAAGAACCAAGGAGGCTTAGAACAATTACTCGCTATACTGTTAAAAACGGTGATGAAGTTGTTGAAAGAGAAGATGTTGCAAGTTATCTTTCCAGTAATGTTAAAATAAAAGAAATAAGTCAGTTTATGAATCTGGAACTTGAAGAATATGTGCAATTTAAGAACACAATGAATTATCAGAACTGGCTAACAAATTCCATTGATTTTATGACAGGCATTAACATTAACGATACTGAAAGTATCAGGCAAAGACTTATAAACTACTACACTCAAGTGTTTGCAGACAAAAGCATGAATACAATGAGAAGTATTACAAATTTTGATGCAACAAATGATGTTAGTGAATATGTTGGCAGAATAATGGAAATGATGCCGTCAGATGATTCTGCAAGAAGAATATTTTTAATTGATTTAATACTGGATAGTCAAAATTATGAAGTGGTATTGAAAGAAAATGTTATTGATGCATATGAAGGTTATTTGGAAAGTGATCCTTATCTTGTTGACCTTTATGAAGAGGATATGAACGTATTAAAGAAAGCATCAGAAACAGGTGATATGTCATTATTAAGAACAATATCAGATAGACTTATTGATGAAGCAATAATCACAATACAGAAGTATATTGACGAGCCTTCTAATGCACCGGCATACTATCCGACGGATGTTTTATTGAAATATTTTGAGGGCCTAAATGATCAAATAGAGTCTATTTCTGGTACACCGGATAACCCATATAAAGGGTTTGGCAAATATAAGAATATTACGATATTTGAAAGTAATGGGGATGAAGTGCATCCTGAATATAGAGATCTGCGAACTATGAAAGACCAATATGTAGAACTGTTAAAGAGTACTTCAGCTGGATATGGTACATTAGTTGACAGAGCAAATTTAAATACTTCTAAAGCGTCACTATATTCAATAAATGCACTTTTCCAGCCGTATTATACTACGATAGGGTTATCACCTTTTGGAAGTCTTGCAAGTTTATTTATGTCGCTAGGTTATTCAAAAGCAGAATCAATAATGAATGATGCAGAATTATTTATTTATACATCAGAATGCGAAGACTACCAAATAATAGCAAACGATTTGGCGAAAATGGTTCAAACAACTGGAGAGGCATATTCGAGAGAACTGGGAATATCAGAATCAGTCAAAAATTTGATAACTAATGTTGATGAATGGAGAAAGATTGACCCTCCGTTACCTATAGAAACTGTTAGTATTTCAATACCGGATGTTATTGTAAAGAATGGAGCTAAAAGTGCTTCAGGGGAGGCAATTATAATTCTTAAGAATACGTATGTTGGTGAATTATCGGTATTGTCTGATATGGCTATATATAGCGGTAAAACAAAATATGGCAGTTATTCTTCAGAACCGACCTTGATTAAACCAGGAGAAACGGTGGAAATTAGGATTCCATTTGAAGTTCAGCGCTCTACGTTAGTTGATATTGCAGGTTATAGAAGTCTTATAACGATCAATTTATCGGAACCGGATACAATGTCACTTGGCGATCCGAAAGGGCCTTATACGGTACATTTCTATGCGGGGACAGAAAGTCAGATTGATGCCCTAAGAAATACTGTAAAAGTTGTTCAACCTTTAGGTAGAATAATAAAGGGTGGCGAACAAGATGAAAGTGAATATGTAGTAGATGAAAAAACTGAAGAAATAAGGTTTGCACTTGCTTCAGGTGTATCTTCAAAGGTAGAACTGCATTTGTATGACAAGGACGGGAATCATATTGGCTATACCTTTGGAGGTATATATGAGAATAATATTTCTCAATCAGAAGTTGTATCACTAAAAAATGAGAATGATTTGATAATTATACGTAACCCTGACAATGGACCTTATAGAATGGTTGTATTACTTGGAGAGGGAAATAAGGAGCAGCAGTATTCGCTGGAAGTCACGGAAGTATGCAATGTAGGAGCTATCCCTGATGTAGATGTACCAAGGTTAGTTGTCAGTAATACTAAAAAACCTGAATTTACGGTTTATGTTTTTGAAAGCTCACATCAGACGGGTATTGAGACTGTAGATATCGAAAATGTTAGTATAAAAGACATTAATGGAAATGAAGTTGCTTTAGCAAGTCATTCGTTTAAAACAGTTGATGGTGCAGACATATCAACTATTCTTCAAACAGGTATTCCTGCTGGAATGGCTGCTGTTGCTAGGGGTGAGTTCGACTTTGGTGATAACCTGGCTGATGGAATTTACAATGGAATAATTAGGGTAACAGTAAAAGGTAACAATTTAAACCCTGATTTTAGAACTTATATGCAGAGGCAATCAGTTGCAGATAGTGTTTATTCTTGGCAGAATGTTGGGGTAGAAAATGGTTTAATAAATGCGACAGATTATTCTGAATATTACTTGGATTGTCCGATCACCTTCATAATTAATACTTCAGTGCCTGAAGTTCCTCAAGTCACCAGTATTGAAAAATATGTGTACAATGGAATTGTTTGTGCTGAAATTGAAGGTGTTTGTCAGGAAAATACTTATGTGGAAGCCTACGTCGATGGTGTGTTGACAAAAGAAGTTTTTGTGGGAAATGATAAGAAATTTAGTTTGAAACTCGAGATTTTACCTGGGACACATCAAGCAGAGCTGATTTCCAGAAGTGTATTTGAAATCCGAAGTAGAACAAGTTACATAACCACCTTGACGGGATGGGATAATGAAGGTCCCATCATTATACCTGTTTCGCCAAAAGATGGGGAAATAGTTGAAACAGTACTTGCAGAACTTAAGTTTAGCTTAATTGATACCTTATCAGGAGTTGATGATAGTACGCTAATGGTTTCAGTCGATGGAGAAGAGATAATAAATGATTGCTATGAGGATTTAGGTTCTGGCAATTGGAGTGTTCAATCTGGTCAGTTAAGTGATGGAGTGCATGATATTTTTATTAGTGTTTATGACAATGCAAGTAACCTAAGTACACTAAACTGGACCTTTGAAATAGATACTTCATGGTTAAGAGATACTACTCTTTCATCAGAGGTATATATAATAGATAATGAGGCATCGATAATATCAGGAGTTCTGATAAATACAACAGTTCAGGAATTTATAGATGGTTTGCAGACTACCAATGGTTCCACAACTAAAGTATATTTGAACGATAGGATAACTGAGGTGACTTCAGGTACTATAAAAAATGGAATGGTTGTCAAAGTGACTGCAGCAGATGGAATAACAACAAAACTATTCAATATAGAGTTGTTAGATAAAGATCCTCCAGTATTAACAGTACCAGCTGATATAACGGCAGAAGCAACAGATAAGATGACATTCGTGGATATAGGTACAGCATATGTGGAAGATGCATCAGAATGCACAATAGTAAATGACGCACCAGCAAGATATCCGATTGGAAGCACATTAGTCACATGGACAGCAACAGACTTATATGGAAATGTTAGTACGGCTATCAGCAAGGTTTTAATAGTAGACACAACATGTCCGGTATTGATAGTACCAAACGACATAACCTTAGAAGCAACAGGAACTGCCACGATTGTAGATATTGGTAGTGCATCAGCAACAGACATATTTGAGGTTGTGATAAGCAATGATGCTCCGGAAAGTTATCCGGTTGGTACAACGATTGTTACATGGACAGCAAAAGATGAGAATGGAAATATATCAACCGGTACCCAAACTGTTACAGTTATTGAACCAATAAAATTTGTTTATGGTGATCTCAATGGAGACAATAAAGTAAATTCTTTAGACCTTGGATATATAAAACAATATCTACTTGGGATGAGAAAGAATTTCCCGGCAGAGTACGGCTTACAGGCAGCAGATGTTAATGGAGATGGCAAAATAAACAGTATTGATTTTGCATATATGATGCAGTATGTTTTGGGGATGAGACGTAAATTTCCGGTAGAAGAGGATTGAAAAATATATTTCAACTACTTTAATAAAATTCATTGGTATGATAAACTTATTAATTAGTAAGAATTTTAACGTACAGGAATTATTTAGAGAATCCTGTTCTGTGAGCAAAAAAATATGTAAAGGAAGGTTGAGATGTATGAGAAGCTTTAATAAGATTCTGTCGGCATTAGTAGCAACTGCTATGAGTGCATCTATAGCTATAATGCCTGTGTCAGCAAAAACATTCGTTTATGAAAATGAAGCGAATGCTTTGTACAAACTTGGTTTGTACAAAGGAATTAATGAAACATATTTTGAACCGGATTTGGGAACAGGCCTAGACAGGCAAACCGGAGTTGTTATGCTTCTTAGAATGTTCGGGCAGGAGGATGAAGCAGAAAATCTTACATATGAAAGTGCGGACAGAATACTTTCAAAATTCAAGGATGCGAGCTCAATTGCTTCATGGTCAAAAAGGCAAGTGGCATATGCAGTTGAAAAAGGATTCGTAAAAGGTTATTCCGAAGATTCAACTTTTAGACCGGCGAATCCATTAAATGGTAAAGCGTACTGCTCATTAATTCTTCAGCAGTTGGGCTATGATGGTGACTTCCAATATGACAGAGCAGCATCAAAATTATATGAAATAGGTGGTTTGACAAGCGTACAAGCCAACACTTTCAATAGTGATGCCGGATTAATCAAAGATTATCTGGTAGGTATATCATACGGGGCATTGGGAGCAAAATATAAGTCTAATGGAGAAGAACTTATTAAGGTATTGGTTAAGAACGGTGACATTACAAAGCAGATGGCTAAAGATGCAGGCTTTACGTATGCCGAAATAGTATCCGTAGCTTCCATTGAAGATGTTGAAGTTGAGATTGGTGCGACACCTAAATTGCCATCAACTATTAAAGCAACCTATGATGATGGAACTAGTGAGGATGTAAGTGTAAGTTGGCCGGGAGTAAATACATCAAAAGCCGGTGAACAGACAATTACAGGTACAATATCAGGCACTTCGGTTACAGCTAAAGTAAAAGTTATAGTTATGCCTGATGAATTAAATGTAAAAAGTGTTTCTGCTCCAAGTCTCAAAGAAATAATCGTTAAATTTAACAGACCTGTAGACGATGAAGAAGAAGCAAAAGAAAAGAATAATTATGATGTAAAAAATAATACTGTTTTAAACGCTGAGCTTTCAGATGATAAGATGACAGTGGCTTTACTTTTGAAAAATACACTCCATCAACAGGATAAGGTTGAAATAACTGTTGATAAGGCTTTGGGATTAAAGGATGACATTGAATGGACTATAGATAGTGTTAAGGATATAACTGTTCCTTCGATTGCAGAAGTGGAAGCAGTAGGAAATGCGCTTTTAAAAGTGACCTTCAGTGAGCCTGTACAAAATGCCTTAACCGCATCAAATTACACGATTGACGGTAAATTATTTGGCTCTTCGCAGCCTGAATTGTTAGCTAATGAAAAAACAGTAATATTTCAACTTACAAGGACTTTAACAGCAGGCGTTCATAAGTTGACTGTAAAAAACAAAATAAGTGATTATGCCGGGTTTAGTATTGAAGACAACGAAGCAGAGTTCACGGTTGTTGAAGATAAAGAAAAGCCTTCAGCTGTTGTAAAAAGTGCTACTCAGATGAAAGTTGTGATAGCTTTCAGTGAGGAAGTTCAAGCACCGGAATTGAAAAAAGTGCGTACAAATACTGGTTCCAGAATTGAGGGAATTGATTTTGCTGACGATAAAAAGACACTTACAGTTTATTTTGACATTGATAATGCTTTACCGGCAGCAGGTGGAAAAATTGAAATTGATGATGTGACTGACTTTAGTGGAAACACAGTTGATATTGAACTTACTGTTACTCCTGTATACGATGTCACAAGACCGGAATTTGTTAGATATACTATAGAAAATCAAAAGGAAATTGTACTGGAGTTTTCTGAAGAAGTGTTCTCTAAGTATGGTGTATTCAAACTGACAGATGATGATGATAAGGTAGTGAACTTATCAAGTGCAACTTATTATAAAGATGATAATGATGAAGATGTAAAGACTAAACTTGTTCTTAAAAGAGAAGATGGTAAAGCCTTTACTTCAGGAAAGTATGACTTGGTAATCAGTAAGGTGACAGATTTAAATCCACTGAAAAATGAGATATTAAAGAAAGAAATAACCATAAGCGTTGATGACAAAACTCCACCTAGTGTAGTTAGCGTTTATACTAAGGAAAGTGACAATCAGATTTTTATAAAATTCAATGAAGATGTGGATAAGGGTACGGCAACAAATCATTCAAATTATTACTATTTCGTGAATAACGTAGCAAAGAAATTGAATAAAGACACTATGGATATTGATCTGTTGTCTGATGATCAAACAGTATGCATTACTTTCCCGTTTGGTGATGATTATGATGATGATGAGATAGTATTGATCAAAAACATTTCGCGTATACAGGTAGAATCAGTTAAAGACGTTAAAGGAAATGAAATGTCAGCAGTTGGTATTAGCAAGTCAGATTTTAAAACTGAAAATCAAAGTGCTCCTAAAATTACTACAGCAGTTGTAACTGACAAAAACACAGTGATAGTTGGAATAAAGGGTACTATTGACGGTAACACTTTAAATCCTGATGATTTCTATATTACAGCCGGCAAAGACAGCTCAGGTAGTGCTGTGATTATAGATGCCTGGGATGCATCCTATGATGCTGAAGACAATGAGATCGAATTGACTGTAAACGCTGATATAGACACTAATGGAACTTATAACGGTAAAGCATTGTATTTGTCGCTTGTAGATAAAGATGATGTTGATACAATGAATACTTTCAAGCAGAAATTGACAATTGATTCTCCAATAAAAGTTAGTGAAAACTTTAAACCGGTTGCGAATTCAATAACATCTTCGAAGTATGAAGCCGGTGTGGGTACAGTAATCTTTGTTGAGTTGTCTGAAAACTTGAAACTTGATGACGGTGAAATACTTAATGCAAAAGACACGGCTCAGTTTAGGGTAAAGGCTGATGGACGAACAGTAGAAACAAAAATATACTACTATGATGCAGATGATAAAGATGTTTCATCAACCGATGTGGATGAAAAGAAAGCAAGATTCAAAATAGTGATAGAGCGCGAAGATTATACTGATGAAAGAGTTCAGGTATTATTCTTTGCAAATCCCACACCAACTATTTTAGATGATGCTGGGAACGAACTTGGTGACTTTGATTTTACTGATACAGTAGGGTAATAGAAAAAACTGGTAGAGGAGAACCTCTACCAGTTTTTTTGTGTTATGCAGGAGAGTTAAAAGAATAAAGGTTACTTTAGGAAAGCAGTATTTTGATCCGGTTGGTAAACCAGACTCAAATACTGCTTTCTATCTATGTCAAGGATGTTGTGGCATTCTTATATTTCATTATCTAATTGTTTGTTTTTATGTAAAGGTTCAAATTTTTTAATGCCTAAGAAAGTGCATTTCTTTCTGGCATCAAAAAAGTCTACCGCAAGGCTGTTTGCTGCAGAGAAATACCCTAGATTTAAATCGGCGAAGCCGACTTTTTTATAAAAAACAATTGACAAAGGTGCCTTACAGATGTAAGATAAAGTATACCTTACAATTGTAAGTTAGGAGGAATAAAGATGGAGAAATCACTTCCACAGATAACAGATGCTGAATGGTTGATAATGAAGGTACTTTGGGAAAAGTCACCGCTTAAAAACAGGGAAATTGTTGAAGCTGTCAGTAAGAAGAGTTCCTGGAGTAACAAAACCATAGAAACACTTTTAAAGAGGTTGGTGGACAAAGGTGCTGTGGGATATAATCATGCAAATTCAAAAGCAAGAGAGTATTATCCTGTTGTAAGTCAGGAGGAATGCATCAGGGTAGAGAATGAAACATTCCTGAAAAAAGTTTATGACGGCTCGGTTAGCATGATGATGGCAAACTTTTTAAAGCATCAGAAATTGTCCAGAGAGGAGATTCAAAAGTTGAAAAGAATGATAGATGAAAACGATGAATAATGGGAGGTACAAATATGCTTGCCGATCTTTTTATTTCAATACTGATGCTCTCAATCATGGCATCAGCGATAATTTGTGTTATCTTTATTACTAAATTTGTTTTTAGGGATAGGTTATCTGCAAAGTGGCATTATTACATATGGGGTTTACTCTTTATTAGGCTTATAATACCTTTTACCCCTCAATATTCATTTAACTTTCATAACTTTATCAAACAACCGCAAACAGAGTTTATGCAGACTGTTGCGGAGAGTGGAACTGAAATTGAAATCAGCCCTAATGAATCTTTGAATAATAAAGAGCCTGCCTTTGTGCAGGAAACCTTTGTCTTGAATGAGAATATTCCGGAATATGAATATTCTAATGAGGTTCAGAAAAAGCATAACAGCAACTTGACGAGGAAGTATTTTGAATTTGCAGCAGTAGTATGGAGTTCAGGTGTTTTGATACTTCTGATATACAGTCTATTAATAAACTTTGTTATAAGATATAAAATCAGGAAAACAGTTGTTCATGGGCAAAATGACAGTGTTATAAGCATACTTGAAGAGTGCAGGAAAATTATGAAAATATCCAAATATATACCTGTTATATTTCAAAGTTATGTAAATGCTCCTGCACTTTACGGCGTTTTCAGGCCTGTTTTGCTCATGCCGGAGGATATAACAAACAAGCTTAACGAAGAAGAATTGAGACATGTTGTATTGCACGAATTAAGTCACTACAGACATAAGGATAATGCCGCAGGTTTGGTTTTATTATTGTTAAACGCTATTCATTGGTTTAATCCGTTAATCTGGCTGGCAGCAAATAAAATCAGGGAGGACAGGGAACTTGTCTGCGATCAGCAAGCTTTGTCCTATATAAAGGTAAATGAAAAAAGAAATTATGCAAGAACAATTGTTAAAATTCTTGAACTATTTTCAGAAAAGCAATTTATTCAAAGTGCATCGAGTATTATTCAAGGGAGGTCTTCGAATATGGAATGGAGATTAAAATTTATTAAGGCTATAAAGAGCAAATCTACTAAACTAGCAGCCTTTGTTACGGTTTTAGTTATATTGGCAGGAGTGCTGACTGTTAATTATATAAATGGAAACGTAAAATTTCCTAAATCAACGTACGCTATTGCTGATGTGAAAGACAATGCTGGTTTGGAAGGGCAGAATACTGATAATGTTCAATTAAGAGGAAATATTCTTGATAGAAATGGGGTTAAGCTTGTTGAAAGGACTTCTGAGGGAAGCAATTATACATATGGAAGTCTTGCTTCACATGTGATAGGCTTTGTGAATGAAGAAGATAAGGGAGTTCAGGGGATAGAAGCATTAATGGACAAAGATGGATTGGACTCGGACAACATTACTTTAACAATTGATAAAAATATCCAGATGATTACAGAAAATGTGCTTGAGAAGACAATGAAAGACTTTAAAGTAACAGGTGGGGCAGCAGCTGTGGTGATGGATCCGTCAACCGGTGAAGTTCTTGCTATGTGTTCAAAACCTGATTTTGATCTGAATTTCCCATACTCAATTCCAGATGAATTCAATGCTTCTGAGTGGGATATCATGCCTGAGATGGAAAAAGTGCAATATTTAACGAAAAATGTCTGGATAAATAAAGCAATTGCAGATACTTATGAACCGGCTTCTGCGTTCAAAGCTATAACGGCTGCAGCGGGTTTGGAGGAGGGAGTTATTACTCCGGATTCGATTGTAAATGATTATACGGTCAAAGTAAGCGGATATGATATAAATTGTTGGACTAAAAACAAGCACGGAGAAGTAACTTTCAGGCAGGCAATGTACAATTCGTGCAATCCACCTTTTGTCAGGATAGCTCAAAGCCTCGGTATTGATAAGTTTTACAACTATGTTAAGGACTTTGGGTTTTATGATCTCTCAGGTATTGAACTTTATGGAGAGGGAAAAAGTCTCTTCCACAAGGAGCCTACAGAGATTGATATGGCAGTAGCATCCTTCGGGCAGCGCTTTCAGATTACACCAATACAATTACTATCAGCCTATGGTGCTATAGCAAATGGAGGAGAGCTTTTCAAGCCTCAGGTTATAAAGGAGATTACAGATAAAAAAGGCAACATCATCAAAGAGTTTGAACCTCAGGTTGTCAGAAAAGTTATTTCCGAACAGACCTCCATCACACTTAAAGAAATGCTTGAAGGTGTTGTTTCAGAAGGTACAGGTAAAAATGCCTATAAGGAAGGGTATATGATAGCAGGCAAAACAGGTACTAGTGAAACACAAACAGAGGGTATATACATTGCTTCATTTGTTGGTTTTGCTCCGGCAGACAAACCGAAAGTTGCGTGTATTGTTATAATGGATAATCCGCAGGGAGACGTCTCTACCGGGGGTGTAGTTGCAGCACCGGCAGCCGGCGAAATCATGAAGCAGTCACTTGATTATATAAGAAATCTGAAATACTGAAAAAATGCTGATAAACATAAAGATTGAGGAATTATGAAAGCAATTAAATATGTAAAAATCTATATTAATGCAGCTATGACAATAAAACAGCGAAGAAACAACCTAATTAAGGTGTGTGCCTGTTTTAGTGTCAAATGGCGCAATTACTTGACCTGAGCAATAGAAGCTGTTGCCGAAAGTTTGATAATTTGAAGCAAAAATGCCACGGATGGCATTTTTAACGTCTTGGGACAGGAGGTCCCATAGACGTGTGCGAAAATTATCAAGCTAAGGCGTACAGCTTCTATGCGAAGGTCATGTAATGGAGGTGTTTGACACTAAAACGTCAGGCAGTTCCTTCATAAGGTTTCAAATTCTTAGTTCCACCAAATTTCATTGATAGTGTAGAATTTTGTCAAATAATATATTACAATAGATTAGTAAAGATTTTGCTTTTTTAGTATAAATATATTAAGAAAGAAAAAACAGTAAGGGGGCTTAGTGAATGGAGATATTAAGCGGATTATTTTTCGGTTTTTTGGCCTGGTTTATTGTAAGATTTGTTTTTACAGGATTCTACATTGTAAATCAAAATCAAAGGGCAGTAAAAACAGTGTTTGGTCGTGCTCAACGGATTGAAAACAAAACTACTTTGGATGATCCGATATCTGAACTTCTCCGTGAGGATGAGCAAGCAAGGTATAATTTCCCTCAACTCAGGGTAATACAACCGGGAGGACCTTATTTTAAATGGCCATGGGAGAAGGTTTATAAGGTTTCTATTGCGACTGAGACTGTAAATATGGCCTTTGATCCGGAAGACAGAAGAGCAAATAATAATAACACAGTTTTAGAGGCTGTAACAAAGGATCAGTTGAATATCGGACTAACAGGTCAGATACGTTTCAGAGTGTCTGAACGCAACCTGTATGCCTATATATTCGGTGTAAAGAATCCCCTTGCCCATGTTATGGGATACTTTGTATCGGTATTAAGAGAACGTATTTCCAATTTTGAAGCTCCGGAATCTGCAGCTGAGGTTGAAACACAATCTGCTGCGGCTCAAGGTATATCTATCAATGACCTTAGAAAGAACCTTCGTGATTTGAACGACCATATGGATAAAGAGTGTCAGGTGTCGGTAGCGCGTTATGGAGTTGTACTTGAGGCTTCGCTTATAACCGGTATAGATCCTCCAGCCGAGGTGGAATCGGCTCTTGCAGCTATTAATACAGCTCATAACCAGGTATCATCAGATATTAGCCTTGCACAGGCGGCAGCAGACCAGAAAGTAGTACAGTCTAAGCGTGCAGTGGAGATTGAAACGCTAAATGCAGAAGCTGAAGTTGAAAAACTCAACCGTCTTGCAGAGCAGCTCTCAGAGTTGAAAACTCAAGGAGGCAAGGAATCTCTTGATGTGTACTTGCGCAATGTTAAACTCAGTCTTTTGGATAAAACCAAGAGAATTATTAAGGAGGGCTGATTATGACTACAACTGGATATGCAGTAATATCATTCTTTGCGTTTTTGATTGGTATACCGGTATTTTTTGGTTTTCTGAAGTTTTTCGGTTTTTATGTTATAGTACAGGAGAGACAGGCACTTGTGTATGTGCTGTTTGGTAATGTGGTCGGTCAAATAGAAGAGCCGGGATTGCATTTTTTATGGCCAAAGCTTGGAATAAGAGCACTTGTTATAAACTGGCTTGGAAGATGCTATAAGGTAAATATGAAGTTGGATCAGGAATATCTCAGAAGCCAGCCTGTAAACTCAGAAGAAGGAGCACCTATGGGTATTGGTATCTGGTATGAAATGTATATAAGCAATCCCCTTGACTATATATTCAGAAATACTGATCCTAGAGGTTCTCTTGCAGCAAATGTAGGCAATTCAACAGTGAGATGTCTTAGTAATCTGCCTTTGGAGAAAATGTTGGTTGACCGTCACACAATGAGTAAAACCGTTAGGGATGAAGTTTCAGAAAAGTCTAGCGAATGGGGTTATATGTTGGGTTCCTGTTATGTCCGTAAGGTGCATTTCAGGGATCAGGAAATGATAAGACAGATTGAGAGCAAAGTTGTAAACCGATTAAGACAGGTAACTTCAGCTATTAAGCAGGATGGAGCAAACCAGGTGAACATTATAAGAAGTACTGCTGATAAAACAGCTGCTGTGGACTTTGGTAAAGCTGCAACTATCAGACCTAAGATTGTAGGTGAAACACTGCGTAAGATTGCAAATGACAAGGATGTTGCAGCTGCAATGTTTGAAATTTTAGAGACCGAACGAATTGTAGAAAAGGATATTCCTATAGAAATGGTGCCAAAGGGAGACGATTTATTGTCCCAAATGCTTGCAAGTAAGGCATATAAAAGTTAATAAACTTTTTAGATCATAGTTTGTTAATTTAATAATAAAATGTATCCTTTCTGCCCCTTAACTCCGCGAAATCGGAGTAAGGGGCAGCGCTTTTAAAAATATTAAACAAATTTAACTCTTTAAAAAAATAGACACCTTAAAGGTGCCTGATCAATATCATTCTGAAGTAAATGATTTTATATGCAGTGTAAGAGATAACCAAAAATAACTTCCTATTATCATATTCTGAGAATGCAGTTAAACTGGTTTTTTCTTTATGCAGAGCAGGAACTTAATTTTTCGCTGTACCTTAATACGAAATATCATCAATATATATTGTTCCGCTCCAATCCGTGGAAGTATCTCCTTTTGTCATCTGTATACCTATTTCGCGTGTCTCGGATTCATTAGCATCAACAGGTGAAAATGTGATTTGATTCCACCCAGGTTTGAGTTCGTTTGCAATGTCATTGAAGCCACCGTCACTCCAGATATAGTCAAGACCTGTTTTAATATACATTTTAATACCATATGAACTTACTTTTAATTCTGAAGATATTAATTCTTCAGGTATATAAATATTGGCAGACAATATTTTTCCTTTTAAATTAACCGGCGGCTCAAAGTTAATTTTGAATGATCCTTGTGCATATTTGGAGTTGTTAAGCATACCTTTGAAATTACAGTATAGGGCAACAGATGAGGAGCCTGAGGTCTTTTGATCAGTACTTAGGGAAGCTTTTGTGAAGGCGAGCTCTCCGTGAGTACCGGTGTCCCAGGTTGAAACATCCCAGCTATTTAGCGATTCTTCAAAGTCATAGGTTACTGTTTTGGAATAACCAGCTCTATCGGGTGAGGGTTGGGATTCTGTAGATTCATCATTGCTTGTTGACTGATTTTGAACAGATGTTTTTACAACATCTGCCATAGGGGTTGACTTATCATAATTGGAAGAAGAAGCATCTCCCGATGATGCACATGAGCAAAATAAAAATACAAATGAAACAACCATCACTAAATGCAGAACTAACCTGAAGTTCTTCATTTGGGTTCCTCCTTTGATGGATGGATATTACTGAATCACTTAAAATGTTGAACAAAAAATAAGTAGACAAGCCTGGAAGTTCAAGTAAGGAAAAAAATAATTCGTACTTATATTTATTATATAACAACTTTTGACACTTTTCAATAAAAAATTAAGGGGCCGATCTTTCCATAACATGGTTGGTGATAAACAAATACATTATTTATAGGGAGACTTTAGATGTTTATACTGTGATCTGAAATTTTATGTAAACTGATAAGATCAATTTGCCGAAATTAGCATTGTGTAATCAAAGGTCATATAAAAGTAAATAATTTTGGAGTGAATTAAATGAAAAAAACTACTACCAGTATGATTTATGATATTTTCACGGCATTATTTATAACTATAGTGTTATTTACAATAAGTAACTAAATTAGTGTTTTCTTAAGGTTGTTAATAGAACCAAAGATTCCTCTATAATTATTAGACTAAATATCAAAAAGGATTTGATTAAGGTATATTGAATTACCCTTAATGCAAATCCTTTTTTTGTTTTATTTCTTTATTAATAAAACAGGATACGGAGATTAAGCTGGAATTACAATTATCTCAAAATCTATTGTATTTCCGCTGTAATCAGTAAGATTTTTTATAGATAACAGACCGCCGGTTTCAGGCAAGGGTGTTTCAGCGCTGATATAAACTGTAAGTGTCCTATCATCATCAGAAAGCTCAACAGCTTCTAATACAGCGCCTGTATCGGTTGATAAGTTGTCCATATCTGTAAATTCAATTTCTTCACTGAATCTGATAACAATTTTTGTATGGTCAGCACTTACCAAAACACCGGTTGGTGCTGTTATATCTTCGACAACTGTAAATTCTGTTTCTTTATTTTCAATGCTGAAGGATGCAAAGTCATATATTTCATCTCCGACAATAAGATTATGAGTACCGATGGATAATCGTTTGGTCAGATAAAAGGTAACTGTCTTTCCATTATCGGCCAATGCAGGTTGTGAAGATTCAAAGGGTTCTCCATCAATGGTGTAATTTGATAGAATATTCGAATTTTGTACCGGTTCACTAAATGTTAATTTTAACAAGGAATCACCTGATATTGCTACCTGTGTTATAGTTGGGGCTAAAGTGTCTTCTATATAGTCAATATTGACTGTACTATCTTTCTTCAATCCAATTTTTGATTTGACTGTTACCGATAGGTCATCCTGCTGGTTAATTGCATATTCAAGAAGTAATGTAACAGACATTCTGTCAGGAGAGAGTTCTGCGTAAATTACACGATTGTCTTCTGAAAAAAATTCGTCTGATGCAGAATAATTATTTTCATCTTCAGCTTCATCTATATACTGAATTGCTTTGTTGAAACGAAGAACAACTTCTTTAAGATTGTCGCATGTTGCACTTTCAAGTTTCAAAATAGGTTCTGCAGGTGTTGAAGCAGGGGTGGAAGTCGGAGTAGGAGTCAAGGACGAAGTTAAAGCAGGAGTTGGAGTTAGAGTAGGTGTCAAAGTCGAAGTTAAAGCAGGAGTGGAAGTTGGAGTAATGGCCGATGTTGGAGTTGGTGTTAAAGTCGAAGTTGGTGTGGAAATTGGTTTTGCTGTTTTGTTTACATCGTAGTTATTTGAATTTCCAGTATTTCCGGAATCTTTTGTACTGCTTCCGTTTGCCGGTGTAACTTGAGTACCTGCAGGAGTACTTGTAGGAGCTACAGCAGGAATTTCGGTATTTGTCTCGTTTATATTCTGAGTAATTTTTCCGTTTTCGATTATTGCAATGCCTTTTGTTACTTTTTGTCCATTAATTTCAACACCGTCAGAAGTAATTTCAAATTTTGCTTTTACGTCTGGTTCAACCTGGATTTGGGCAGGGCTGTTAATACAAAGTAGACTGATTATTGAAGAACCATTTATAGATAGTTTGGCATTTGTATTTCTTAAGTTTATTTCAACCCGATTTAATTTTGTGTTGATGATATTTATAGTATCAGTACCTCCAGAAATATACGCTGTGTCGGTTAAGGAGACATTATTGAGTGTAACTATGCCACTTCCTATACCTTCAGTGAGATACAAGTTGCCATTTATACTCATATCTTTTAATTCTACCGAAGGCTGATTAATAATTACATGACCAGAGACATTCATAGATCCATATGTACCGGGAGCATTGCATAATACTTTTACAAGGTTATCCATAATAGTAATGAATTCAGCTCTGGTTATATATGATTTTGGGAGAAACCTGCCATCGGTATATCCTTTGATAATCCCATCGCTGGAAAGCTTGTTTACTGCTGAAAGCGCATATTTTGAGATATTCCCGGAATCTTTAAATGAATAGGTTGCCTCACTTTCAACCGAAGAATCGAGGCAAAATACCTTTAAAAGCATTACTGAAGTATCTTCTCTGGTGATTTTTGAATCTGCGTTTGAAATGTTGCCTGTGTACCCGTTGTAGTAACCGGCTTCTCTGGCTTTTAACAATTCGTCTGAATACCATGTGCCTTGAGTTACATCGATAAACTGCGTTGATGATTTGGAAATGAAACCGAAGACCTTGTTGATTATTGTTGCCACCTCAGCTCTAGTGATATTATCATCAGGTCTTAAATCTCCGGAACCAGACCCTTTAATGATGCCGAGATCTGACCATTTTTGCATTTTTTCCTGAGCCCAATGGTTTTTAGAAACTGATTCCTCTGCAAAAGCGGAGGAAAATATTGATGTTGTTAAAATTAGTACAGCCAGAATTGCAAATAATTTCTGCTTTCTTTGATACATTAATTAATACACCCCCAAAAATAAATAACATGGTTGCTTGGAAATAAGAATTGAAAAGAGAAAAGCTACCATATTTATGTAGTTGTATATTAGCAAACATTTATTTGGAAGTAAAGCGTCGCAATACAAATGTTATAATTTGTTTATAATTTTAATTAGCAATGAGAAAATTAAATTTAATTTATTTTAGTATTTGTAACAAGATAACCTGCCAATGAATATTATGCTATTGTAAAGAACTTAATAAATTGAAAGGATGATTCAATAATGGGTAAAGGTTTTGTAGGCGGTATATTTGATAACGACGAAATTTTATGGTTCATTATCCTGTTCTTATTACTGTTCTTCTGTAAGCCATGTGGACCAGTAGCAGGTGTTGCAGATTGTTAGTTTTGTGGTTAAGCAATAACTATTGACATTTGAAGGCGCGGAACAGATCTTTTAGATATGGGGCGTATATCTCGCAACAGAATTAATTTCTAAAGCGTGCGAGATATAAACAGATGAAGTGCATTTTCACATTATGAAGGGTTGTAAACCGGTAGTGTGAATAAGCGCCGTCTGTAAATTGCAGATGTAATAATACTTATATATTGCCTGTATCTATGATAGTACGTGCCTTTAAATGTACCAAAACAAAGTGTTAATTAATCAATAATCAAGGGGAGCTTTAGAGCCTTCTTGATTATTTTTATGTGAATTTTCATGTAAATGCACCGGTGGCTTATGTACTTGTATATCTGATTTAAATTAAATATGTTTTGTATTGATGTAAGCCCCATAATAGTTTATGGGAACATCCGAATATCCGAATGTTCCCATATGTAAGTCAGCTATTGAAGAGAAAGATTTTAAGGTTGTTAGCAGTCATAGCTTCTTCCGTTGAAGAACAATATTAAGAAAACAAGGATGAAAAATAAAATTTCACTGTTATCACCAAAAATATTTTTGATACCGTCTGACATTTTTATACCTCCAAGAAGTTTTTAGAATACTACATACTATTCATTTTTTCTTTAATGGTGCATAAAAATTGTGATTTTTTTTATCTTTTAAAGTATTTAGAATGTGTGACATAAGCATATTTGTACATTTTGGAATTAGTTTGTCCCAGGTAGATGATTATATGGTATAATAAAGTAAAAAGTTAATGAAAGGTGTTAGATAATATGAAAAAATTCGTGATAGGTTTAATAATAGGTAGTATCGTTACAGGAACAGCCGGGGCAGTGGCACAGGAATATATTTTAAAGCCTATAACATATGATATAACAGTAAATGGAAAAAGTTTGCAAGATAAAGAATACCCTATGTTAAACTTGAATGGAACGACTTATTTGAGCCTTAGAAAGACAACCGAAGCAATAGGGGCTGAACTTTTCTGGAATCAGGAAACCAGAACAGCGGAATTGACTACAGTTAAGAATAACAATGTTCATGAAGAAGAAACTATCACTAGCGGAAGTTTGGCTATGAAGTCGGATTATATTGAACTGGGGGATGAACCTGTAAAGTATGTAATAAATGATAGTGAATACTATATAGAGTTTTCAAGGTTTGCAAGTTGTACGACTTCAGATGCACAAAATTATTATATCAAAATACCTGGCAAGGGAGAATTAACGCTGCCTAAACAGGAAGGAAGCGACAAACTTAAGCCTAACAGTTCAATAATTGAATATGGCAATTCTACATACATAAAAATATCAGCCTTAAATTTTACTACAGAAATAAAGGATAACAAGCTTTGGCTAAAATAAACCAGTGGAGGATGATTAATGAAAAGGTTTGGTAAGTTATGTTTCGTTGCATCAGGGTTAGTAGCTATATTATCCTTTACGGGTTGCAATAGCGATAGACCGGAAATTGATAAAACAAATCAGGCTACAATTGCTCCTACCCAAAAAGCAACACCGGTTAGTTCTCCTATTATAGAAGAGGAAAAAGAGAAAGAAGCGGATCCAGCTATCCGGGACAGTTTAGTAGGAATCTGGAAGATTAAGAAGGTCGAGACCGTTAAAAAGACTTCAACGACAGAGAAAGCTACTATGACAGACCAATTAAGTGTTTTTGGCGAAAATGATAATGATTCATACTTGTTATTTAAAAATAACGGGGATATGTTTTATTTTTACATGGACAGAGCATTAAATAATGTTGAAACACCATTTTTACCAAACGAAGAGCGCTTATATAAAATTTCTGACAAATACATTGAACTTAATGCCAGACATACAAAGGTCAAATATGGATATCAATTAGACGGAGATAATTTACTGTTAAAGAGTGAAGAGGGATATGCAAGTTTGGTCAGAGACCATGAAATTGAGAGTAACCAAACTGAAAATTTGAAAGAGATAATTAATAGGTACAAGAAAAGTTTGAACTACATAGATATCAATTAGATTATCTTATGAGATTTTATATGTCAGCATAAGGCAAAGCAATCTTAGTACAAAAAGTTCATACTATTCCCTAGTGCTGATTAACAAAAATAATAGGATGTTTAAAAGCACTAGGATATCATCCTTTTTTACATGTATACATAGATATCACGATGTCAATAATTCCCTTATACAAAAGTATAGGGGAGTTTTTTTACATGTTTTATAAACGAAAAAGAATGAAAGATATGCCTAAAGATAACATAAAACAAGAGGAAAACTTTAATGATATAAACCTTGAAGAAGATTTGGATAAAAATGTATCTGTTTTTAGAAGCATATTTAAAGATGATGATACAATTATATTCCGTTGGTTTGAAAACCAACATAACAATCTTATAAAACTATGTATTATATTTGTTGATGGTATGATTAATAGTGAAATTGTTAACGAGAACATTATTCGCCCCATCGTGAGCAGCAACACTCTAAAAAGCGATAAAACAATAGTAGATAGACTATGTAATAAGATTATTGTATCTAATAATGTAGAAAAAACCAGGAGCCTATCCAAGCTTGTTTCGTCTATCGTAAACGGTGATACTGTTCTTTTAACTGAAGGTTCTAAAGATGCTCTGATTATTAGTTCAAAAGGGTGGCAAACACGCTCAATTGAAGAACCTGAAACTGAAAAAACTCTTCGTGGTCCGAGAGAAGGTTTTACAGAGTCTCTATTGATTAATTTGTCACTATTAAGAAGAAAACTGAAAACAAGTGATCTAAAGTTTAAATATAGAACCATTGGTGTTAGGTCAAACACGAAAGTTTGTATTTGTTATATTCAGGGAATTGCAAATGAAAAAATACTGCAGGAATTATACAGAAGGCTGGATGCCATTAATATAGATGGGCTTCTTGACTCAGGATACATCCAGGAAATTATCAGGGATAGACCTTTTTCGTTATTTAAAACATTAGGAAGTACAGAGCGCCCGGATACTGTTGCAGGTAAGTTACTTGAAGGACGTATCGCTATCCTTGTAGACGGTACGCCTGTTGCTTTAACTCTCCCCAGCTTATTCATAGAGTATTTCCAAGTTAGTGATGATTATTATGTTAACTTTTATTTTTCTTCTATAGGAAGACTTCTAAGAATTTTCGGGTTTTTGATAACCATAAGCCTTCCGGCAATATATGTTGCACTTATTACTTATCATCCCGAGATGATTCCGACCTCTTTGATTATGAATATTTCAGCTGCACGAGAAGGTGTACCGTTTCCTACAATTGTTGAAGCTATAGGAATGCTTTTTGTATTTGAACTTCTTCGTGAAACCGGATTACGAATGCCCACTTTTATGGGGCAGGCATTGAGTATAGTAGGTGCTTTGGTTATTGGGCAGGCAGCTGTTGATGCAAAATTCATCAGTGCACCAATGATTATAATCATTGCATTGACAGGAATAACAGGGCTTATGCTACCGAGAATAAAAGGTGCTGTAATTATAATCAGGTTATTATTCTTGTTTCTTGCAAGCTTCCTGGGTTTATATGGATATGTATTAGGAATGGCTGGTCTACTAATCCACCTTTTGGAGATTAATGCCTTTGGGATACCCTATATGTACAAATTAATGCAGATTGACCCTTTGGAGGAACTAAAAGATACAGCAATCAGAGCACCATGGTGGTATATGAAATACCGCCAAAGACTTCTTTCATCAAATATTTTAAGAAATAAAACAGACAGGAGGAATATGTAGTGAAGAGAGCAAAAGTATTTACGTTACTTGTGATTATTGTTCTAAACATTTTCTTATTGTCTGGCTGCTGGAATTACAGAGAAATCGAAGACCTTGCCATTGTTTCAGGATTAGCAGTTGATAAAGGCAGAACGGAAGGAACTTATCTTGTTACCTTTGAGATTGTGGACTTCAGAGGTGGTGATAAAGAGGATAACATTAAATCAGAAAAAGTAGAAGCAGAGGGAAAAACAATATTTGACGCTGTTAGAAATGCGATAAGAATTTCTGCAAGACGGCTATTCTGGAGCCATGCAGATATAGCGATAATAAGCCAGGATGTAGCTAGAGAAGGAATTATTCAATTAATCGACTTTATAAACAGAGATGCAGAGCCCAGGGAGCAAATGCAAATACTTATTTCAAAGGAGAAAACCGCTAAAGAATTGTTGGAGCATCAGAGTTTATTAACGGATATTCAATCCTTTGAACTGGAAAAAGCTATTGCTCATAGAGAAAGCTATAGCAAAACTCCAGGGGCACACGTACATGACGTTATCAATATGCTTGCAGGAGATGGAATAGCTTTATCCTTACCTGCAGTGGGGACTGTAATCAACAATGGTAGAAAGGTATCGGAAATATCAGGTATGGCAATGTTTCATGAAGATAAGCTTATAGGCATACTCAATGGGGAAAACACAAAGTATTTCCTCTTTGTAAAAGATGAAATAAACCGTGGATTACTCACGTTGAATGAAGTGCCAGAGAGAGCATATGATGATATAACACTGGAAATTTCTGAGAACAATACAAAAGTAACATCCTTAATCTCTTATGGTAAAATAACTATGAATATTGATATTAAGACAAAAGTAAGTATTGCGGAAGTAGATATTAGTAAAAATGTTATAGATGAAAAAGGGCGCAAAAACTTAAAAACTACAGCGGAACAAATGTTAAAAACAAACATAGAAAATGTAATTAAATTAGTTCAAGAAGACTATGGAGTGGATGTGTTTGGTTTTGGAGATACCATAAAAAAAGAAAACCCAGAATTATGGAAAAGTATTGGTGGGGATTGGAGTACGATGTTCAAAAAAATAAAAACAAATGTTTATGTTGAAATGGAAATTATATCTAGCGGTCAAATGGCAAAACCAATTAAAATAGGGGGAAGCTGATGATGCTGATAATTTTTTGTACAATTGTATATTTGTTTTATATAATTCATGACTTAATACCTACCTACAAATCGGAAAGAAAAAGTGTATTCTGGGTGTATGTATCACTGTTTGCATTATCATACATAATACATTTGCTCATATTACTTGATGTGAAATTGCCTAGCCCTTCGGAACCATTAAAAAAACTGGTTACATTCATATTTGAACTAAGCGCATTGAACTAAAAAGGAAGGTGTGGGAAATTATATGACTAAAGGGTCAATTACCAATACACAGGGCGTTGCAATTGCAGTTCTTTTCACTATTGGAAGCGCTATTGTCCTAAATCCAGGTGGTGATACCAAACAGGATGTTTGGGTAACCATATTAATTTCAATGTTGATGGCGGCGCCGTTTGTTTTTATTTACGCAAGGATATTGCAGCTTTTCCCTGAAAAGGATTTGTTTGAAATACTCAGAGAGCTCTATGGAAATATAGTATCAAAAATTATTGCGCTGTTGTTTATTTGGTATGCTTTCCATCTTGGTGCAATAGTATTGCGAAATTTTTCTGAGTTTATTACAACAGTTTCGTTACCGGAAACACCTCAGCCCGTATTAATTGCATCCATAGGTATAATTTGTATATGGCTTGTCAGGTGTGGAAAAGAAATTATGGGGCAATGGTCAGGTATCTTATTCCCACTATTGCTTGTAGCAATAATAACACAGATTGTGTTATCAATGACCCAGGCTGATTTTGATAATTTAAGGCCTGTTATGTATAACGGCGTAAAACCATTGCTTGGTAGTGCTTTTGCAGTATTTTCCTTTCCTTTTGCTGAAACTGTTATTCTTACTATGCTTTTTAGCTGGATAAAGAATAAATTCAACACCTATAAGGTATATTACCTTGGGTTTTTTATTGGTGGGATAATACTTTTAATGGCTTCAGTAAGAAATATTCTTGTTTTAGGGGCTGAGGACACCATATTAGAATATTATCCGTCGTATGAAGCTGTAAGTGTTGTTAGTATTGCGAATTTTTTTCAGAGGATTGAAGTTATTGTAACAATTATTTTTATGTTAACAGGAATAGTAAAAATTTCTGCATGTTTATTTGGAGCCAGTAAAGGACTAGCCTTTGTTTTGAATTTTAAAAATTATAAAGCCATTGTTGTTCCTGTTGCGTTTCTAATGATGAATCTGGCATGTATTATCTATAAGAATACAATGGAAATGTTCGAATGGGGACTTGGTATTTACAAGCACTACGCAATACCATTTCAAATTATTCTTCCTTTATTAATCTGGATATTTGCTGAAATAAAGTGTTGGGGAGCAAAAAAGAAGTGCGGAGGATAAATGAATGTATATCAATTATATAAACTTATATAAAGAACCCAATTAGGAAGAAGAAATCTCTCACCACTTGCTAAACATATAACTCACTGTTTCTAAGGCGCAAGTAACCCTTGTGTTTTTTTCTTTTGTTTTGTTGTGAATCTGTGGTAGAATATAGGTATCCTGATTCTTGGAGGTTTCGTTAATGCAGAGACTAAATAAGGTACGCTTGGTTTTATCAAGTATTTTAATTATTACATCTTTAACAGGTTGTAATAGTGATAAATTAAAAACTCCTGTGTCAAATCAACCTACGGTTACTTTTACCACAACACCTTTACAAACTATAAAAACAGATGTTACTCCTAGTGTTGAGGAAACTGTTTGGGAAGTTGATCCTGCTGTTTTGGATAATTTAGTAGGGATTTGGAAGGTTAAGGAATTTAAACAAGAAGATACATTGAAAATGACTTCAGAAATGGTTCAATCTGGCATCTTTAATCAAGATGATGAAAATTCATATTTGCTATTTGAAAAGAATGGAGATATGTTTTATTTTGGCTTAGAAAGTCGATTTGAAAAAGATGGGCAAAGTTGTCTTGCAACCAATCTTTTTCCGGATGAGAAGCGCTTATATAAGATTTCAGACAAATACATAGAGATTAATGCCAAATATGTAAAAGTTAGATATGAATATAAATTAAACGATGATAAATTAACATTAAAAAATAATGAAATAAATGCAAGTTTTGTCAGGGATGATAAAGTTGCAACTAAACATAATGAAGAATTGCAGAGAATGATAAAAAGGTATAAAAACAATTGGAAGGATTAGGTGCTGATTAAGTGGATTTTAGTAATGTTAAAGTACAGGTTTAATAGCTTGTGTTTTTTTGATTTTGTAACAAATGTTTGAAGGGAGTTGAGAAAGTAAATGATTTAAGCGTTGTACAGGAGCAATTAAAAAATCATGAAGATAGATTAAGAAGTTTAGAAAAAACACAAATTGAAATGAAATATAATCTCTTGAGTATAGAAAAAGGCAATCTGACTTGAAGTTGATGGTGCCTGAATTTAAACAAAAAAAGTGCTTACACCTTATCCGTAAGCACTTTTTTTATTTAGAGGGATATATTATCCACCTTGCCGTCCCCCATTTTTACCAGGTAAACATCGTAATAACCCGTACCCAGCTTATTTGCAAAATCTCTATCAAACACTGCAAAATCAAATCTGTTTTTTCCTTTAATTGCACTACCTGTGTCCATAGCTACTGCATATCCCAATCCTTTTATATAGAAAACTGTACCAAACGGCCAGAACTTTTTATCTATTGCAATTGATACTCCAGGTATTATAGGTTTTCCTGAGTTTGTAATTCCCATGTCATTTCCACATTCCGAACTACAAGGAGTATAGGCTGTTCCAAGAAATTTACCTAAATACTCACCACGTTCTACTGATCCTCTGGAGCTCAGTCCATCAAATTCAGTGAAGCTTTGAGGTTTTATCCCAACGGATGCAGCCTTTTTCAACGTGTTTTGAAGCTCAATATTATCTTGAGACAACTCCTTATTTTTCTCCTCAAGCTCTTTATTCTTTTGCATAAGTTCGTAATTTTTATCCTTAATTTCTTGAAGCTGTGCAACTATTTGCTCATTCTGTGTTGATACCTTTTTAAACTCATCCTCTAGCAAGCTGTACTCATGTGTCATCGTATTATTTTCTGACACCAGTTTACTGTTTTCCGCAGTCACTGTCTGGATTCTTAAAAATGTGTCTTCATACTTATTTCTTGTGTCTTCGAACCAATTGTACAATATATAATTATTAGCTCCGAGAGACACAGCTACAACAAATAGAATATATGCTGCCAATATAAGTGTCTTCTTGAATTTCTTTTGAGTTTTTAACCTCAGAGGCTCACTAAGTGGTGCTGCCTCATCGCGTAACATAACAATTTCCTCCCTTAAAATATTATTGTTCAATTTTAATTATCAACAATTAATTCATGTTTTATACATTAAAAAAGTATTTATTTTTTATTTACAAATCTAAATGTTTATGCTATAATAAGAATTCGTTATCGGGGTGTAGCTCAGTTTGGCTAGAGTGCTTGCTTGGGGTGCAAGAGGTCGCGTGTTCAAGTCACGTCACTCCGACCAACATAGAAATGATGAAGTCCTTGAGACCAAAGTGTTTAGGGGACTTTTTCTTTTGTTTTCTTTAGCGATGTTAATTAGCGTATTCTGATCATTATTGACCTCAGACACCCTCAATAAACCAAATTTCGTAGTGTGTTTACTGGAAAAGATCAACACAAAAAAGCAAAATTATGGTGCAAACTGGTTTTGTAATGAAATCGTTTGACGCTAAAACAACAGGCAATATTCAAAATATTATAAAAGGGATTTACATATTTCATGTAGAATAGGATTATAAGTATATGTATGAATAATTCTTAGATTAAATAAATGAGGGGGTATTAAGAAATGGAAGTAGTTAACATCAAGCCAAACAAGAAACCGGCTAAAATACCGTTTAAGGCTATGGTACTCGCAATTGTGATCATGATTATATTAATAGTTTCATTTAATTCGACGTATACTGTAAATGATCAACAGCAGGCAGTTGTCCTTACATTTGGGAGGGTAACCAGTATTGAAGGCGCAGGTATGCACTTTAAATTGCCGGATCCCATTCAATCGGTAATAAAGGTACCTGTTCAAAAAACTCAGAAGCTTGAACTGGGTTACAGGGAAGAGAAAAACGGTCAATATATAACTGTTGATGAGGAGTCAAAGATGATTACCGGAGATTATAACATTATCAAAATTGACTTTTTTATTGAGTGGAAGATTTCTGATCCTAAAAAGTATTTGTTTGCAGCTGTTGAACCGGATAAAATACTGCGTAATTCAAGCCTTAGTGCCGCAAGATCAGTTGTGGGCTCTTCGACTATTGATGAAGTTCTGACGAGTGGAAAAGTTGCAATACAAAGCGATATAAAGGAAAAACTTATGCAAAGTCTTGAAGATTATGATATCGGAGTGCAGGTAATTGATGTAAAAATACAGGACTCTGAGCCCCCTACTGAAGAAGTAAAACAGGCATTTAAGAATGTTGAAAATTCAAAACAAAGTAAAGAGACAGCTCTAAATGAAGCAAACAAGTATAAAAACTCAGAGCTTCCTAAAGCGCAGGCTGAATCTGACAAAATAATCAGAAACGCAGAGTCCGAGAGAGAAAAAAAGATAAATGAAGCAAAGGGTCAGGTTGTAAAATTTCAGAAGATGTATGAAGAATATAAGAATTATAAGGATATAACAAAGAAGCGCCTATACCTTGAAGCTATGGAAGAAATACTTCCGGGAATAACTGTTTATATCGAGGATGGTTCCGGAGATATTCAGAAGATTTTACCGCTTAAGCCATTTGAAAATAAGGGGGGCAACTGATATGAAAAAGGTATTAATTGCTGTAGCAGCATTTGTGGCGATTATGGTGTTGGTTACTAGTGCCTATATAGTAAATGAAGATGAATACGCATGTATAAAGAGGTTTGGGAAGATAATAGATACTAAAAGTTCAGCAGGCTTGTATTTTAAGGTGCCCTTTATGGATACTAAGTTTGTTCTTCCAAAGAAAAAGATTGTATATGACCTGCAGCCTTCAAACGTTCTCACAAAAGACAAGAAAGCAATGGTTATTGACAATTATGTTATATGGCAAATTACCGATCCCCTTGAGTTCTATAAATCTGTGAGCATGATATCGGAAGCGGAGAAAAGGATAGATGCTGCGGTTTATAATGCAGTAAAAAATACAATGGGAACATTAGAACAAAGTAGTATAATAAATGAAGAGCTTTCCGGAAGGGGAGCATTAAATGAAGCTGTAACTAAGGATGTAGCAAATCAGATGAAACGTTATGGCATTGAAGTGCAGGATGTTGAAATAAAAAGATTCGATTTGCCGTCAGAAAATGAAGAATCGGTATTTAAAAGAATGATTTCAGAAAGAGAAAAAATCGCTGAACAATACGTAGCTGAAGGCAACTATGAAGCCCAAAAAATAAAAAACGAGGTTGACAAACAGGTTGGCATTATGATTTCGGAAGCAAAGGCGAAAGAACAGGAACTTTTAGGTGAAGGAGAAGCGGAACACATAAAAATTCTTGCAGATGCTTATTCAGGTGATAAAATGGAGTTTTATGAGTTTATAAGAACCCTTGAAGCAATGAAGACATCACTTAAAGGTGATAAAACACTGGTGCTTCCTTTGGATTCTCCACTTACAAAGTACCTTGTAAATGATGGGAATTAATGTTTGAATTTCAAGTCACAGCTTTTTCTTTAGATCATACAGATGACATACATCAAAGTTAAATCTGCGTAGACTTGAGCGTTATTTGAATTGGGTGAAAGCATTCTTTAAATGTAGGTTTGACTAAAATATAAGTTCCTACTCTGGATAACGAAAAAACTTGATTTAATAATGTTCTCAAAATATGAGAATTGAAAGTTATTTTTTCGTTATCCCTTAATTTTTGAAGGGTACATGGCCGATAAAGTTGTAATTCTAACTTTATCGGCTTTTTTCCTGAATATTTATCTGTCTAAAAAACCATAATATGATTAGTATTTTTAAATTTACCCAATATTTCTATATAAAAGTTATTTTATTTAAGGAGAGGATTTTTTGGCAGACATTAAAAAGACTCTAAAGAATTGGATTGCCTTTAAAGAACCTAAAAAGATGGAAAAGTTTATATTAAAAGAGAATAAAGGCGAATCTTCAGATAATCAGAACAATACTAATGAAGCTGAAAAAGCAGGTGAGAGTGCAAACGAAAAAGAAAGAGAAAATTCCCAAGGGAAAAGAGATAGTTCTGTCCCGAAAAAGAGGGGGATTAAAAATCAATTTGCACCTGTGACTTTTGTTGGAGGAAGCGGTGCTGGCAATGATAAAAAAAGTGAAAGCACAAAAGATGAAGATGAGGACGGGAAAGGGACCGTAAATGTAAATGAAATGAGTAAAGTAAGCGATAAGCTCTCCGACAATGTAGCTTTTCTTAAGAAAAAATATACAATACCAGAAAATGCAGACATAGTATTAAGAGAGTTTGATATTGTTGCCAAAGATAAGTCTATTCCTGCCTGCATGATTTTCATTGATGGAATGTGTGACAGGAATATAATAGATTTAGCTATTTTGCAACCCTTAATGCTGTTGTCAAATATTGAAATAAAGGGCAGGGAAGATGAAATTGGTCTGTTTGTCAGGAATCATCTGATACCGCACAACCAGTTAAAAATTGTAGATGAGTTGAGTAAAGTTATTGACGATGTCAACTTCGGAGGCTGTGGGATTTTTATTGATGGTATTACAACAGCCTTCACAGCGGATGTTAAGGGCTGGCAGAACAGAGGTGTAAGCCGGCCCAATACAGAGATGGTTATACGAGGACCGCAGGAAGGGTTTAATGAATTATTGAGAACCAATACCGGCCTCATAAGAAAGATATTGAAGGATGAAGATCTGATAGCGGAAAATATAAGCATAGGCAGGCGAAGCAAGACACCCTGTTCACTTATGTATATAAAGGATATTGCAAATGATTCGTTAGTGAATGAGGTGAGAAGACGGCTAAAAGGAATCAAGATAGACTATATTTTTGATTCGGGAGAACTTGAGCAGTTGCTTGAAGACAATTCTTATATGGCCGTACCCCAGATAATAGCCACCGAAAGACCGGACAGGGTCGCAGCCATGTTGACCGAGGGCAAAGTTGCAGTAGTTGTGCACGGAAGTCCTTTTGTACTTGTAATGCCAACCACAAATATTGACCTTTTTCATTCGTCTGAAGATTCGTATATAAGGTTTCCTTATGCAAATCTTATAAGAATAATCAGAATAATTGCTGTTGCCATGTCACTGTTGCTTCCGGGACTGTATGTGGCAATTACAAATTACCATCAGGAAATGATTCCGACAGATCTTTTATTTGCTATTGAAGCTTCCCGGGAGAAGGTTCCTTTCCCGTCAATTGTAGAAATCCTTATAATGGAGTTTGCTTTTGAGCTTATTAGAGAGGCCGGAGTAAGGATACCGGGGCCGATAGGTCCAACACTGGGCATTATCGGAGGTTTAATCCTTGGACAGGCTGCTGTTGCTGCAAATATTGTCAGTCCTATTCTGATTATTATAGTTGCTGTTACAGGTATAGGATCTTTTGCAATTCCTAATTTCGGTCTTGGATATGCATACCGGATACTTCGTTTTGGATATATTTTCCTTGGGGCAGCAGCGGGATTTCTTGGCATAACCTTCGGACTGTTTGTACAGGGAGTATGGTTTACGTCTGCTAAATCCTTTGGTGTTCCATTTATGGCACCATTAGGACCTGTTACAAAGGATGGATTTGCAGATCAGATTTTAAGATACCCTATATGGAAACAGGATACAAGACCTGATTACCTAAATGTAAAAGATGTTAGGAAACAGCCTAAAATCAGCAGGCAGTGGTCGGAAGATGATAATAAAAATTAGAATACTATTAAGCGGATGGGAGGATTAAGCAGTTGGAAAAAATACGTTTTGGAAAAATAGAAGCAGTTTTCATGCTTATAAATATAATGTCGATTCAGATTTTTCTTGGGTTTCCGCGCAGAATGGCTGAAGTGGGAGGAACAGCAGGCTGGATGGTACCCTTATATACACTGTTGCTTTCTTTAATACTTTTCTTTATTATCTCAAAATTGTACACGAACTTTGAAGGAAAGGATATAATTGATATTGCTCAGATCGCAGGCGGAACCTTTGGACGAGTATTAGTAGGCTTGATTTTCCTGGCAAATTATTTTTTTATCTTACCAATAATTTTAAGAATGTTTAGCGAGAATGTGAAAATATTTGCACTGGTTCAATCACCTATAAGCTTTGTGCTCATGTTTTTTATTATAGGTATGATAATTGCTTCATATTTAGGGATTGAGGCCATTGTGAGAATAGCTTCCATTATTGTTCCGATTGTCGCTGTTGGTTTTATTGTTGTTATACTTGGAAATGTGAAATACTTTGATGTGTCGAAATTACTTCCTATACTGGGTAATGGTCCTTATGAAATTTTTATTGGTGCAATTCCAAGAATTTCGATATTCTCCGGTTTTAGTACATTATATTTTATAGCTCCATTTATAGGGAAAAACAAAGAATTTAAAACTATAGGAAATTTAAGTTTAATACTATCGGGAGTTATTATGACTATTGGAGCCTTAGTTTATTTATTGGTAGTGCCTTATCCAACTTCTACAGAAAATCTTCTTGCTTATTTACATTTGGCCAGGTACGTAAACTATGGAAGGTTTTTCCAAAGGATTGAATCTGTATTTGTGCTTACGTGGTGTTTAGCGGGACTTGCTTACCTGAGTGTGGGTTTATTTTTTATTGTATATATAATAAAAAAGACTTTCAGTCTGGAATATTACAGGCCTTTGATTATACCCACAGCAGTAATTTTATTTACCATATGCCTTATACCTCAGAGCCTTATGGCTTCTATCAACCTTGAAGGGGATATTTACAGGAAGTACTCCTGGTTAATCGCTTTTATTCTTCCTATAGCTGTTTTGTTATTGGCAAAGTTTGTTAAGCGAAAAAAGGAAGGTGAAAAAAGATATGAAAAAGTATAAATTTGTAATGGTTATTCTGCTTATTTGTCTGCAATTTTCAATGCTTACCGGATGTTTTGACAGAAGGGAGGTTGATGATATGGCTTACCCTATTGCATTAGGCTTTGATAAAGGAGTGACTAATGATCTGAGGATGACTCTCCAGTTGGCTTTGCCCATATCTATTGGAGGGAGTGGAAGTGATGGGGGAGGAGGAGGAGGAGGAGATAAGAGTGTATCCGTTGTCACGGTCGATACGCCAACTATATATTCCGGGCTTAATATGCTCAATACATTTATAAGTAAACAGATTAATCTGTCGCATGTAAAAGTAATTGTATTTTCCGAAGAGCTGGCAAGAGAAGGTGTCACAAAGTATCTGCACGCAATGATAAGAAACAAGGAGTTCAGGCCTAGTATTCATATAGTTGTATCGAGAGGGTCGGCAGAGAAATTTATCAATGCCGTTAAACCAAAACTTGAGACAAACCCTGCCAGGTATTACGAACAATTACTTGGTGCGTACAGGTATACCGGTTTTACAGCAGATTCACAGATGATTGAATTTTATCACAGGACAGAAAGTTCAGCTGTTCAGCCTGTGGCAGTCCTTGCCGGTGTAAGCAGATTTGAATCTTCCGATGATTTTGATCTGGAGGGTTCAACGTACAAGGAAAAGGGAAGAGAATTGCCTTTAGAGGGCGATTTCAAGGCAGGTGAATCAACCAAAACAGGTGATCTTAAGATTGATATTATGGGATTGGCAGTTTTTAACGGAGGTAAAATGGTTGGAGAACTTGATGGTGATGAAACGACATACCATCTTATGCTGGATGGTACCTTCAATTCATCGTTTTTTACTATGCCTGATCCGCAGGAAAAGGATAAATTTATAGTACTTAATATTAAAAGGAGCAGGAAGACTGAAAAGAGAGTTGACATAATTAATGATAAACCAAAACTATGTGCCAAAGTTATTCTTGAAGCTGATGTATTATCAATACAAAGCGGTATTAATTATGAAAGCAGGGAAAATATAGGTGTATTAGAGAAGGCTGTAGAGGATTTCTTTAAGGAAGGTATGTTAAGATATCTCAATAAAAGCTGCAAGCAGTTTGGAACCGATACCAGTGGCTTTGGATTAAAAATGAAAGGCAAGTTTCTCACATGGAAAGAGTGGGAAGAATTTAACTGGCTCGAAAAGTACAAAGACTCAACTTTTGACGTTACTGTTGATGTCAAGATAAGGAGACCGGGACTTATTTTAAAGTCACTTCCTGATGTATGATTAATTAAAGGAAAGAAGGAATAATAATGAGACCTTTAAATGCAATTATAGTAATGACAGTATTACTGTGGATATTTATAAAAACTTTAAGTTATGGCAAGTGGACATGGGATAAGAAGAACAGGCTGGGTGCAATTATTATCGTAATGATTGCCCTGACAGAGCTTATTCTGCCCATATATACACTATATTTCAGAGATTGACGTTAAATACAATTCTTCTTATAGTTATGGAAAAACTGAGGGTATAAATTATCCATCTTATGTTAAAAATATTATTCTGTAAGTGCTATTTGTGTAGGCTTTCACCATTGCTAAAAATATCAGAACAGACAAGAGGGTAGAATATTGGCAACAATCGGAATACCAAAGGGAATGTATTATTATGAATATAGTGCAATATGGGAAGACTTTTTTGAACGTTTGGGATTTGAGGTAGTAATATCTCAGGATACAAATAAAAAGGTAATGGATGATGGTATCAAACACTGCAGCAATGAAACCTGCCTGCCTGTCAAGGTTTTCCACGGACATGTTGCAAGTTTAAAGGATAAATGTGATTATATTTTTATACCCAGGTACCATAGCACAGGGAAGAATGAATACACTTGTCCAAAGTTATGCGGGCTTCCGGATATGACATCTATAAACATGGGCAGACAGGTTAAGATAGTGGAAGTCAAAATCAATTTGGATTCAAAAACATATGAAACGACAGAAAGCCTTAGGTTAATAGCTAAAACATTTGGTATAAAATATGTAAAAGTTTTGGAAGCATTTAAAGGCTCCTGTACAAAATATGAACAAGCAAAATTAAAGGAGAATGGAAGGGGTAAAGATCAAAAATTTGTTGCAGGCAGGGAGACTGCGATTTCCTTACTGGGACACCCTTACATGATTTATGACAGCTATTTGAATATGGGGCTCATAGAAAAGCTAAAAAAGAGAAATATAGATATTTTTACCCCACGGGATATTGATCATGAGACAAAACGCAGGAATTCACACCCGTACCAGGAAAAGCCTTTTTGGGATATAGGCTTTGAATTGCTGGGCAGTGCCTTTACATATGCAAAGGATGAAAGGATAAAGGGAATGATATACCTTACTCCGTTTGCCTGTGGATTAGATGCTTTTATTATGGAATTTATTGAGAACAGAATAAAATCCCAATACCGTGATATACCATTGCTTAAACTAACAGTTGATGAACATACCGGAGAGGCTGGTTTTGACACCAGACTTGAAGCATTTTTGGATATGATAGGGTGATTTGTGTGAAGATAACATTTCCGCATATGGGTAATATGTATGTGCCCATCAAGGTGCTGTTGGACACTGCAGGAATAGAATATGTAATGCCTCCTTTGAGTTCAAAAGATACTATGGAACTGGGAGTTATAAATTCACCTGAGTTTGCTTGCATGCCTTTTAAAACCATACTGGGAGATCTAATTTATGGTCTGGAAAATGGTGCGGACTTTATACTTTTCGGAGGTGGAAATGGGCAATGCAGGTTTGGATATTATGGTGACCTTCTTGCTGAAATAATCGGAAACTTGAAATATAATGTTAAATTTGTCTGCCTTGAAACAAGCAACATCACCATAAGGGGAGTTTTAGAGAAAATTGCTCCTTTGACAAAAGATAATAATACCATAGATATTATAAAAGGGATATTATATGCTGCCAGAACGGTTTTTCTTGTTGACAGCCTCGATAAGCTGGCAGGTTACACCAGATGCAGGGAGATAAACAAAGGACAGACTGATATGATCATTTCCGGATTCCATAGGAGTGTACAAAAAGTTAAGGGATATAAGAGAGTACTTAATGTAATTCGCACCACAAAAAAGGAGCTTGGTAGAATTCCTTTAGATAGAAAAGTTATGCCTTTAAAGGTTGCAGTAGTTGGGGAGATTTATGCGGCTTCTCATCCCGCTATTAATTTCGAACTTGTGAAAAAGCTTGGAAATATGGGAGTTGAAGTTCACAACAACCTGAGCGTCAGTCACTGGATTTTTGATCATTTTATAAGGAACATATTACCTTTAAAGACTAAAAACAGAAACCATGTGGCAGGCCGAGAGTGTTTCAATACCGATGATATCGGAGGGCATGGAGTTCAAACTGTTGGAGCATCAATAACCAGTGCAAAAAGAAAATTTGATGGTGTTATCCAGATATATCCTTTCACATGTATGCCTGAAATAATTGCACAAAGCGCACTTGTAGAAGTTCAGAGAAAATACGATATTCCCATTATGACACTGATTGTTGATGAGATGACGGGAGAAGAAGGTTATATGACAAGATTGGAAGCTTTTGTGGATATGCTCGGAATGAGAAAGCGCCACAAGGAAAGCTTGCATACACAACTAGTACAGATTAACAAAATAAAATTCTAGATTTTATTTTGTTAGTCTGAAAAAATAATAGGATAACATATTCTTGCGTATTTTGTAATCCCTGGGCTCATGAATTATTTTTTAACTGCTTTTATATTATCTGGTAGACATTATGTAGTTGAATTGGTATAATTACGTATGTAAAATGTACGGGGGTGCCTATGGGGGTCGTTAAGGAAAACGATAAATTAACTGATTTCGAATTGAAGCTGGAGCTCCAGGATAAAACAAGGTTTTTGAAAAAGATCTTGTTGGTGGTAGCAATTGTTTTGACTTCTTTATATGTAGGAGTTATGAATTATTTATTTTTCCACTTGATAGTGGAATTGGTAGGGATATTTGTCGGAATTGGAATTGCTATAACCGTATACCACAGTTCTAAGCTATTTAAGAATGGCTTGTTTTTGTATTTGGGCACAATGTTTCTATTTATAAGCCTTTTTCAGATAGTACATGTCTTCTCCTATCAAGGTATTAATATTTTTCCATGGAATAACTATAATTCTTCAGTTCAGATTTCTGTTGGAGCTAAATATCTTGAGGTTTTTTCTCTGCTGGCAGTATCGTTAATACCTTATGATATAATAAATAATAATAAAAATATAAAAATTATTGCTGTTCCACATTTTATGTTTACTATCTTTACTGTGTTTTCCATTTTATATTTAAAAATATTTCCTGATTGTGCTTACGAAAACGCTGTCCCGACAATGTTCAAATTAACAAGCGAATTTATTATACTATCGATATATATTTTAGTGTTAATAATTGTGTGTACACGAAAAAACAAAGTTGGGGATAGTGTATTCAACTGTATTTTTTCTTATCTTGCTTTGAAACTTTTATCAGAAGTACTATTTTTGTCAGGTGTACAGGTTGATGACGCAGCGAATATATTAGCGCATCTACTGAGATTTTCAGCATATTGGATAATTTACAAGGCTGTTTCAATAAATGGCATGAGTGAACCTATTATGAGATTGTTACATGACCTGGATACGGCAAACAAAGAATTAGAACAAAAGACAGGTCAACTACAGATGGTAAATACCCAGCTCAGAAGTGAGATTGAGGAGTGTATGAGAGTAGAAGACCTACTGAGGAAAAGTGAAGAAAGATACAAGTCGCTTTTGGATTTTTTACCGGATGCTGTTTTTTTGCATGACATGGAAAATGTTTTGTTTATGAATCAGTCAGGATTAAGACTTTTGGGTTATGAGAACAAAGAACAGATAGAAAATAGGCCTCTTGCGGACATACTTGATGAAACGAAGTATGAGGTATATTTGATGAATATTGATAAAGCTATTGGAAATAATTGTCCAGTTGTTTTTGAAGATGGGATATTGAGCAAAGATGGATATATTTATATTGAGGTTATTATTACAAAATACAATATAGATGATAAGCTGGCATTCTTGAGTGTTATAAGAGATGTTACTCAAAGAAAACACTTTGAGGAAATGGAAAGGAATGCAGCTGAGAATAACAGGCTGCTGAGAGAAGCTACTGAAATGAATATAATGAAAACAGAGCATTTTGCAAACCTTTCCCATGAATTGAGGACACCATTGAGTGTTATACTTTGTACACTTCAGGTAATGGAATCTGTTTATAAGCCGGAGAATGATTTAACTAAAGATAACGAAAAGATGATAAAGTGTATGGCATCGATGAAAAATAATTCATACAGACTGCTGAAAACTGTTAATAACCTGCTTGAAATAACAAAAATTGAATCAGGCTATAACAAACTGAGATTGGAAAATCACAATATTATAAGGGTCGTGGAGAAAGTTACAATGTCAGTCTCTGAATATACAAGGAATAGAAGAATAGGTCTTTTGTTTGATACTGACTCGGAAGAGATAGTTATGGCTTGTGATATAGATAAAATTGAGATGGTTTTACTGAATCTTTTGTCAAATGCAATAAAGTTTACAAGGGAAGGTGGACAAATAGAAGTAAATGTTTTTAGCAAAACTCAGAATGTATTAATAACTGTATCGGATACAGGAATTGGAATTCCTGAAGACAAGCTTGAGTCTGTTTTTGAAAGGTTTAAGCAGATTGAGAATTCATTAACACGGAATTATGAAGGAACGGGATTGGGTTTGTCTTTGGTCAGATCACTTGTTGAAATGCACGGTGGAAACATTAAGGTTGAAAGTCGTTTGGGAGTTGGCTCTACATTTAGTGTTTTGTTACCGGTTATGGTATTGAAAGACAAGGAGTGTTTTAGTGACAGCGAAACGGATACTGAAATAGAAAGAGGTATAAATGAAAAGATTAACATTGAGCTTTCAAACATATAGAGAAAAACAAGGGTAAGATACACAAAAAGCCATGGTTTATACCATGGCTAACATTTTGGCAGGGGAGACGCGACTCGAACACGCAACTTACGGTTTTGGAGACCGTTGCTCTACCATTGAACTACTCCCCTTCGGCGCTTTTATAGTATACAACAGGATTAAATTTATGTCAATGGGTGATTTTATAAAAATTATAGAATTTGTTTGTTACCTTAATTGCAATTTTAAGAAAGCGATGTAAAAGAGTGGAATGTATTACGCGTTCATAATTATATTGACATATATATATAAATTTGGTATGCTGTTATATACGGGAGGAAGTATCTATGGAAGACCGCCTTGTATCAAAAGATAAGTTCATTGCAAGTGTACAAGAATATATAACTACGGGTGATGGGCCTTTCAGTATTGCCGTAGCTGATATTGATAATTTCGAAAACATAAATAAAATATATGGATATTCCATGGGAGATGAAGTCGTTAAGAAGCTGATTTCAGTGTTTGTACAAAATATTGCGCCTATTGATATTATGACAAGGCATGGAGATGAACTTAATATTCTCCTTGCGAAGAAAGGTGCAGAAAGAAGTTTTATGGAGATGGAAGAAATACGACGATATCTTTCCGACAATACATTCACTTTAAGTGATAAAAGTAAAACTGAGAACGTATATATAACTATAAGCTGTGGAATTGCAAGTTATCCTCGAGATGCAAAAAATGCTGTAGAGCTGTTCCGGGTTGCTGACAGTGCAATGTTCAGAGCAAAAAAACTGGGCAAGAACAAAGTTTGTTTATCTGAAGCGGAAAGTATGGTTCTGAAATCCAGCTATTTTACAAAGACACAGGTTGACAGGCTTTCAGAGCTATCCAAAGAGTCTGAGAAGACGGAAGCGTTCTTACTTCGTGAAGCCTTGGATGACTTGTTTAAAAAATACAGCAGGTAGATTGTAAGATAAAATATTGCGTAACTTATCTTGGTTGGATGTAATTAGGTATGACTAAAATATAAGTTACTACTCTGGATAACGAAAAAACTTGATTTAATAATGTTTTCAAAATATGAGAATAGGAAGTTATTTTTTCGTTATCCCTTAGTAAGTTTTTAAGAATATTTCTATATAATTTAATATATTACGCTGAATCCAGTAATGGAACGGGAGAACCAATTCAGGGGTGAGTCCAGGGTATATTCTTGGTAGGGTTAACTTTCGACCCGAATCCGTCAGCTAATCTCGCAAGCGTTGAAAGAGAAGGTGATTGATATGCTATATTCCTTTATTTAGTATACTCTTTTTCTTTGACGCTACGGTAAATACCGGTAGCGTTTTTTTATACCATTTCTATATGTGATAATTATGAGAATTTTTATAATTATAAGAATTCTGGGTTTTAAGTTAATAAGTGAATGGAGGGTAATCTATGATCAGAGTATGTATTTCAGGACTTGGAAAGACAGGCAAGGAAATCGCCAAGGTATTATTAGAACAAGAAGATATAAAATTGGTATCAGCTATTTGCAGTCCCTCTAGTGATAAAAAGGGCAAGGATTTAGGTGAAGTGCTTGGTAATGGTGATACAGGGATTATCATTGAAGGTTCAGACAACCTTGAAAAAATTATTTTTAGGACACGACCGGATATAGTTGTGGACTTCTCAAACCCTGAGGCAGCTGTAAGAAATGCCAGAATTTTTGCTAAGATGAAAGTGAACATTGTCATAGGTACTACCGGCTTTTCTAAAATTGGATTAAGGAGGCTTTTTGTACTTGCCAACAAATATAGGAATGGCATTGTATATGCACCGAATATAACGCTTGGAGTAAATGTACTTATGCTTCTTTCGAATTTGGCAGCAAATATTCTTAATAATTATGACTTCCAGATTACGGAAATTCACCACAGGAATAAAAAGGATTCTCCTTCCGGTACAGCTAAGAAAATTGTTGTGGAAATAGAAAAAGGGCTTGCATATTCCGGCAACATAAATCCAGAGATCCAAGTGCCGATAACGGCAATAAGGGCAGGTGGAGTTGTTGGAAAACATGATGTAATGATTATTGGTGAAGATGATAAAATAGAAATATCGCATGAATCCTTTTCGAGGAGGGCTTTTGCACTAGGAGCACTTCGTGCTGTCAGATTTATTAAAGGAAAGAACGGGTATTTCGAAATGAACGATGTACTTAATCTCAAGAAGGTATTGAATGACTATATTCATGAAGATAACAAGTCGTTTAGGAAACGTTACACAGGTTACTTGAAGAATGAAGAAATAAAAGCTCTTTAATATTTGTTAGAGACTCGCTGCATAAATAAGTGAACAAATAAAGTCAAGGTTGACAAGGAAACAGATTCAAACTTGCAAGGCTGGTTTGCATAATATATAATTGACTGGGTAATCAGTTAATTATATATTTTTTTTGCCTTCAAAAGTAGATAACTAATACTGAAGTTAAGAACATACAGTAGTGCTTTTTAACATTACTAAATTCTGGTCTATCATAATGTTATAATGCACTTTATCTGTCTGTGCTCCGCATGCTCTGGAAATAAATTCTGATACGAGGCACTAGATAATGTTAACATATTTGGAAAATATCCTTTAATTTCGGTTAAGTGCTTTTCACATAATATAAGCGAAATATTTACTTCTTTGGCATAAAATAAAGATCTGGAGTGAAAGCATATGAAGTTATAATGCACAATGCGACCAGGTCAAATTAAAGAGACGAAAGGTATTATGGTTGGTATGAAAATGATAAATAGAGATACTACGTCTAACACTTTATTTCATTGGCATAGTCTCAGACTAAAGCTCGTATTTGAAGGAATTGCAGTTGGTGTTTTAGCCGGATTGTTGGTTGTATTTTACAGGTATTCACTTGAAAAAGCTATGGGAGTTTTGTCTGAAGTTTATAGAACCTTAAGTATGCGACCGAATTTGCTTCCTGTCTGGATTGGAATATTAGCATTGATTGCCTTTGTAGTTGGAAAGCTGGTTAAGTATGAACCAATGATTAGCGGTAGTGGAATTCCTCAGGTTGAAGGTGTACTACTTGGAAAATTAAAAATGAGTTGGTGGAAAGTAATAATTGGTAAATTTATAGGAGGAGTATTATCTATAGGCTCCGGCCTTTCCCTTGGAAGAGAAGGTCCATCTGTTCAATTGGGCTCTGTAATTGGACAAGGATTTAGTAAAGTATTCAAAAGAATTAAACTGGAAGAAAAATATCTTATTACAAGTGGAGCCAGTGCTGGCCTTGCTGCAGCATTTAATGCGCCATTGGCTGGTGTGATGTTTGCTCTTGAAGAGGTGCACAAAAATTTTTCTCCATTGGTATTACTTTCAGCTGTATCGGCTGCTCTATCAGCAGATTATGTATCAAGCGGATTTTTTGGATTGGAACCGGTTTTTGATTTGAAAAATTTGACGGTTTTGCCTCTCAAATATTATTTCTATTTAATCATTTTAGGTGGAATATTAGGTGCTATGGGTGTTGTTTTCAACAAGACACTGCTGAGAACACAGGATTTATACAATAGGATAAAAGGGTTACCAAAAGAATATAGGATATTGATTCCCTTATTTCTTTCAGTACCATTAGGCTTTTTTTTACCGCAGGTTTTAGGTGGTGGACACGAGCTTATACAATCCGTTATAAATGCACGTAATGCAACAGTGGCATCTCTTTTACTTGTTTTAGTTATTAAATTTTTGTTTACGATGATAAGCTACGGTTCCGGTGCACCGGGAGGTATTTTTCTGCCTCTGCTTTCTATCGGGGCATTAATTGGGAGTGTATATGGCTATGGTTTGGTAAATTTGTTTCACTTTGACAAAAGCATCATAGGGACCTTTATTATATTAGCAATGGCAGGTTTTTTTACCGCAATTGTAAGGGCTCCAATTACAGGAACAATTCTTATTACAGAAATGACAGGTACTTTTAATCAACTTCTTCCCATTGCAATGGTTTCAATCACTGCTTATATTGTTGCGGATCTTTTAGGCTCAAAACCTATATATGAATCTTTACTTGAAAAGATACTTCATAAACAGGATCCGGAAATGAGTGTTGGCAGCAATAAGCACAAGACAATTTTAGAGTTTGCAATTTGTATGGGTTCCGTACTTGATGGAAAAGAGATAAAAATGGTAAAATGGCCGTCACACTGTCTTCTGGTTGCTGTAAAACGTGGAGAACAAGAGATTATTCCAAAGGGAGACACGGTTGTCAAATCAGGGGATTACCTGATTGTGCTGACTAATGAGGATAGAGTATCAAAAATTAATGATGCTTTTTGCAGGTTGACAAAGAGTCGAGAGGGTTTGAAGTAGGGGCGATTTGCACTCGAATAAATATTGTGTTTGATATTATTTATTATGAAAATTATGCTATAAATTATATTGATTTATGATAATATATTATAGATGTAGTATATGTCCCCATTTTAAAGTTGCCTGTTTGTCTCAGGTGTGCATTAGGCAAAAACAGTATGTGGGCTATCTTTAAGGAAAATGTTATTACAGAAAAGTGTTGTACTAAGGAGGATTTTATGAATAGAAAAATTGGTTTTGTGGGTGCAGGCAATATGGGATGTGCTATGATAAAGAGCATAGCTGCATCCGGTATTTTATCATCGGATAGTATATATGTTTATGATGTGGATACGCAAAGGCTATTGACGCTTAGAGAGGAGACAGGCATAAACATATCGGAAAGCGCTTCGGAGGTAGTTGAAAAGTCCGACATTATAATACTTGCAGTTAAACCAAATGTTTTGGAAAATGTTCTTAACGGCTGCAAAACTTCGTTTGATAATAAGAAAGTTCTGGTTTCGGTTGCAGTTGGAGTTCCGATAAAGTTTTATAAAAAAATAATTGGAGAAGATAAAAAGGTAATACGTACAATGCCTAATACTCCGGCTCTTGTTGGGGAAGGTATGACGCTTGTTTCGCCCGACAATAATATTGCAAAGGAAGAACTTGACTATGTAATGAGTATTTTTGGTTGCTTTGGAAAAGCCGAGCTTCTTGAAGAAAAACTCATGAGTGAAGTGACAGCACTTACAAGCAGCAGCCCTGCATATGTATTTATGTTCCTTGAGGCCATGGCAGATGCAGCTGTTCTTTCAGGGTTGCCAAGAAATCTGTCATATAAACTGGCAGCTCAAGCTGTTCTTGGGTCTGCAAAGATGCTTTTAGAGACCGGAAAGCATCCGGGTGAATTGAAAGATATGGTGTGTTCTCCTGCCGGAACAACAATTGAAGCAGTTAGCACACTGGAAAAAAATAAATTCAGGTATGCAGTAATTGAAGCAATGGACGAGTGTACAAAGAAAGCTAGGGAAATTGGTAAAAAATTTGAATAAGGGATAACGAAAAAATAACTTCCTATTCTCATATTTTGAAAACATTATTAAATCAAGTTTTTTCGTTATCCAGAGTAGGAACTTATAATTTAGTAATACCTAAGGGAAAGATGGATAGGAGTCCTTATGAAAAACGTTATAATTTATACTGACGGGGCGTGTTCCGGTAATCCTGGCGATGGCGGCTGGGGTGCGATATTAAAATATGGTGATCGCGAAAAAGAGATATCGGGTTTTGAAAAAGACACTACAAATAACAAAATGGAGTTAACTGCTGCAATTGAAGCGTTAAATATGCTGAAGGAACCGTGTGAAGTTGAACTATACAGCGATAGTGCATATCTGATAAACGGTTTTAACCAGAACTGGTTGCGAAACTGGAAATTTAACGGTTGGAAAAATTCAAGCAAGGAAGAAGTGAAAAACATAGAATTGTGGAAGGAACTGGACAGACTTAACAATGTCCATAAAATTAAATGGATTAAAGTCAAGGGTCACTCCGATAATGAGTATAATAACAGGTGTGACTTTTTGGCCACCAGTGAAATTAAAAATAACAGAGCATAAGGGAGGCATTAAAAAGTGAATTATGAAGAGAAGACTTTATCAAGGAAACATATATATAAGGGCAATATAATAGATGTTGAATGCTGGAATGTACTGCTTCCGAACGGTAAGGAAGCAAGCCGTGATGTGGTGTTGCATCCCGGTGCATCGGTTGTTATTCCTATTACCGACAAAGGGGAAGTCTATATGGTGCGCCAGTTCAGAAAGCCTATTGATCAGGTGTCTCTTGAGATACCTGCAGGAAAGCTGGATAAGGGAGAAGATCCGTTTTTGTGTGCCAAAAGAGAACTAAAAGAGGAAACCGGGCTTGACGCAAAAGATATTAGGTATTTGATGGATATACACAGTGCACCCGGATTCAGCAACGAGATACTGCACATGTATGTAGCAAAGGAATTATATGAAGGTGAATCCTGTGCGGATGAAGATGAATTTATTTCGGCAGAAAAATATCCGATAAATACCCTTGTTGATATGGTTGTAAAAAACGAAATAACTGATGCCAAGACCATAATAGGTATTCTGATGGCAGATAAGATTATAAAGGGTGAGATTTAGTAAAATTGAATAAATAGATAGCGGCCACCAATCTATATAAAGTCTGGGTGAATATTTTTCTTCACTTTTACTACTTACAAGCACAAAGTCTTAAGTAAAGTTTACAATACATTAATTTGTATTGTAATTTTTTTGTTCTTGTCATCATAGAATTAATTAGGATAAATAAACAAATCAACGATGCTTAAAATGGTACCTGAAAGCATTAGATATACCAAGTTCGGTCTAAAATTGAAGAAGTACGTTTTTTAAAAATTGTTTTTATATAATAGCGCTGGATTAAGAGGGGATAAAACGTGATTTCAAAAATACGATTAACACTGGCTGAGCACCTGAAGATGAACAAGAATACATATTTATTTCTGTTTTTAGCTTTTGTTACAGGAGTATCTGCAGGGGCATTTACTGTAAACGGCTTAAGTTCAATACAAAGAACAGAGCTTATAAATTACTTTCAGGGTTTTTTGGAGCTCTTTGAAAACCAGAGAGTTGACAGTAATGAAATACTTAAAATATCGCTTATTGATAACACTAGATTGGTGGTTTTGTTGTGGGCACTTGGTGTTACAATAATCGGAATTCCCTTAATATACATTTTTGTTGGGATTAGAGGATTCATAACCGGTTTTACATCGGGATTTATTATTGACCTGCTTGGCGTAAAAGGAGTGGTTTTTACACTACTTAGTATTTTACCGAAGGAAGTAATAATTATTCCTTGTGTAATAGCTCTAGGTGTAAATGGCATCAATTTTTCGCTGAATATAATAAGGAGCAGATGGAATAAGCAAAAATCGAAGGATAATTTGAAGACAGGATTTTTGGGTTATTGTTTTGCAACAGCATTTTTCTCATGCTTTATATTTGGCGGTGTTCTGGTTGAATCTTATATTACTCCAATCTGTATCAGAATAATAACATCAAAAGTATTCTGATAGTTAAATAAATGTATAAATGTGGAATTAAGTGTTGACAATACATATATAGATATGGTTATAATTTCATATATGCATAAATTTGTAATTGTTGCACAAAAAGGGATGTAAATATTTAGACATTGATACAAACTATTCTATACTAGGTAGGAAATATTGTACAAAGAGTAATTATTCTTGTATAATAGTAAAGATTTATATAATTGGAGATAACTAAAGCACGGTTACCAATATGGGGGAAATTTGTAAATCTAAAGGGAAAGTTTATAAGATATTTATAGATGAAAAACTCTAAGATTAATTTGAAGGATGTTTTTCATCGGAATTAGATAACGCATTGACACTATATATTTAACTCTAATGTTAGTTATCTATATGACTGGATTCAAATATATAATTTTTAAAGAAGAGAGGAAGTAGGGGAAACAATGGAAGATTTGGTTTTAAAATTTCTCACTTTTCTAGAGAAAGATAAGCGTTTGTCTCTTAACACCTTACAGTCGTACAGGAGGGATATTGAGCAGTATATTACATATTTGAACGATATAAAAATACAAAATATTTCAAATACAAATAAAACTACGGTGATTGCTTATCTACTCCATTTACAAAAGAAGGGCAGGGCAACTTCAACTATATCCAGAAACCTTGCGTCAATAAGATCCTTTTACCAGTATCTTACGAAGAATGGCGTAATTGGCAGCGATCCTACAGAAGAGCTTGAGTCACCAAAAGTTGAAAAAAAATTACCTCAAATTTTATCAACCAAAGAGGTTGAGCTTCTCTTGGATCAGCCGAAATGTGATGATCTTAAGGGCTTTAGAGATAAGGCAATGCTTGAATTGCTATATGCTACAGGTATAAGAGTGTCTGAACTTATATGCTTGGATGTTGCGGATGTAAATCTCGATATGGGGTTTATAAAATGTAACAAGGGATCAAGGGAACGAATGATTCCAATCGGTTCTCTGTCCATTCAAGCATTGAATGAGTATCTTGCAAAATCCAGAAACCTATTGATTCAAAGAAGTGATGAGAAGGCGTTGTTTGTAAACGTAAACGGAAAAAGACTAACAAGGCAGGGATTCTGGAAAATAATCAAACAATACAAAAACCAGGCAAAGATAAATAAAGACATTACTCCGCATACATTAAGACATTCATTTGCAGCACACCTTCTGGAAAATGGAGCTGATTTACGGTCAATACAGGAGATGTTGGGACACTCAGATATTTCATCAACTCAAGTCTACGCTCAGATAGCAAAGAACAGAATAAAAGAAGTTTATAAAAAAACGCACCCAAGAGCATAGTGTTCAATAGAATTTTATTGACCGGTTGACATTTTAATGATACCTTTAAAAGTAAGATAGAAATATCTTACTTTTTTTAGAGTTGAAAAATAGGAATTTTTTACAAAAGGAGAAACTAAAATGAAGAGAGCCATAATTATTGTTTTAGATAGTGTAGGAATTGGTGAATTGCCCGATGCGGACAGATATGGTGATAAGGGGAGCAACACCCTTGGCAATATTGTATCCTCTGTTAAGAATTTCTCTCTTCCCAATCTTGAAAAGCTTGGCTTGGGAAATATAGATAATAATATAGGACTTAATAAGGAAAACAGTCCAAAAGGTTGTTATGGCAGGATGGCAGAAAAATCTGCCGGAAAGGACACTACAACAGGGCACTGGGAGATATCCGGGATTATACTCGATAAACCGTTTCCTGTCTATCCGGAAGGATTTCCAAAGGAGATTATAGATGCTTTTGAAAGTGCGATAAATACTAAGGTTATAGGCAATTTTGCGGCGTCGGGAACAGAGATTATTAAGACGTTAGGAGATCAACATGTAAGTACAGGATATCCTATTGTTTATACATCGGCTGACAGTGTTTTTCAGATTGCAGCACATGAGGAAGTAGTCCCTGTTGAAAGGTTGTATGAGATGTGTCGGATTGCCCGGGGAATTTTAAAAGATGAGCATGCCGTTGGAAGGGTAATAGCAAGACCATTTACCGGCAGCAGTGGAAACTACAAGAGAACCGAGCGAAGAAGAGACTTTTCTTTAGCACCATTGGGCAAGACTATACTTGACTATGTTATGGAGAAAGGTTTTCAGGTTAAGGCAGTTGGAAAAATTGAGGATATTTTCAGCAAACAAGGGATTACTCATGCCGTCCACACTCACAATAATATGGATGGAGTTGACAGGACTCTGGAATATCTGGCTGAAAGTTTTGAAGGGATATTATTTACAAATCTTGTTGACTTTGACATGCTTTATGGGCACAGGAATGATATAGAAGGTTATGCAAATGCACTGGTTGAATTTGACAACAGACTGCCTGAAATTCTGGATGCACTGAAGGATGAGGATATTCTTTTTATAACTGCAGACCATGGTTGTGATCCGACGACCGAAAGCACCGATCATTCAAGGGAATACGTTCCGCTTTTAGTCTATGGTAAAAATCTTATGAGCAGTGCCAATCTGGGCACGAGAAGCTCATTTTGCGATATTGCAGCCACAATAGCAGAATACATGGATATAACAGCAGATATACCTGGTAAGAGCTTTCTAATGCAGATTAATAAAAATAAATTCTAGAATTTATTTTTATTAATCTGCAAAATCAAAGGATGTGCATTTTGAACATAATTTATTTCTAAAATGAATTATGTTCAAAAGCACTATATGAAATAAAACCTAGGAATATTATCTAAAGTCTGAAATAGGGGTGCGGATAAATGAGAATGTATGATGTAATTGAGAAAAAACGTGATGGAAAAGAACTCATGTTTGAGGAGATAAGTTTTTTTATTAAAAACTATTGTAGCGGACAGATACCTGATTATCAAGCATCAGCATTGCTTATGGCAATATTTTTAAATGGAATGAGCGAACGGGAGACCGCGGATTTGACCGAGATTATGGCTAATTCCGGAGATGTAATTGATCTTTCATCTATAGATGGTGTAAAAGTAGACAAGCATAGCACAGGAGGAGTGGGTGACAAAACAACACTTGTGTTAGGCTCGATTGTTGCAGCCTGTGGAGTACCTGTGGCAAAGATGTCCGGAAGAGGGTTAGGCCACACAGGAGGAACGATAGACAAACTGGAATCAATTCCCGGGTTTAGGACTGCCCTTACAAAAGAGGAATTTATCAATAATGTTAATAAAATAGGGATCTCAGTAGCAGGTCAAACCGGGAATCTGGCTCCGGCGGATAAAAAGCTGTATGCATTGCGTGATGTGACTGCGACAGTTAACAGTATTCCGTTGATAGCGAGCAGCATTATGAGTAAGAAAATAGCTTGTGGGGCGGACAAAATTGTTCTCGATGTAAAGACCGGAAGCGGTGCTTTTATGAAGTCTATTGAAAAGTCAATTGAACTGGCAAGGACAATGGTTAAGATCGGTAATAATCTTGGTAGAAAGACAGTTGCTGTAGTGACAGATATGGATAACCCTTTAGGAAATGCGATAGGGAATTCACTTGAAGTTATTGAAGCTATTGAGACACTCAAAGGGAATGGTCCTGAAGATCTTGAAGAAGTATCATTGGAGTTGGCTTCAAGAATGCTTGTACTTGCAGGAACAGGTGATGAGATATATTGCAGGAACAGAGCAAGAGAAGTAATTAATAATGGGAAGGCCTTGGATAAACTGGCTGAAATGATTGAATTACAGGGTGGAAACCCTGGAGTGATTGAAAATTATGATCTTTTTAAAAAGCCGAAGTTTGTCTATGACTTTACTTCAGAACAGGACTGTTATATAGAAAGTATCACGACTGATCTTTTAGGTATAGCATCAATGATTTTAGGAGCCGGAAGAGAGACAAAAGAGAGTGTTATTGACTATTCGGCAGGTATAAAGCTAAATAAGAAGACAGGAATGGCGGTTAGAAAGGGAGAGCTCATAGCAACCCTTTATTCCGATAACAATGAGAAATTAAGCGCTGCTCTTGAAACTTTGAAGAGGAGCCTGGTGATTTCAGATGCTGCTGCATCTCAAAGACCACTTATTCTTTCCTATGTGGATTGAGTTATAGGGTTTTATGTGTGTGTTCACAAAATATATCAGCAATATTTCATTGTGATAATGAGCTTCCTCTTTATATTATTATAAAGAGGCTTTTTGTGCATATCCAATTAATTTTCTGCATAAAAATTTAGTAACGGAAAATTATTTGGGGGGAATATTCATTGGTAAGAAAGAACTTATTTAGATATTTCATCATTATTTGTGTATTTATTAATCTTTTTTCTGTATTTGCTTTTGGTATGGAGGTAAAACCGGTTTATAATTCCAACACAGTTGAAAGCATAATGGCAAGTACCAGTGTTTCGGAGTTAAAGGCAAAAAGTGCTGTTTTAATGGATGCATCAAGCGGCCAGATTTTGCTTGAGAATAACAGCAATGAAAAATTACCCATTGCAAGTGTTACAAAGGTAATGTCAATGCTTTTGACTATGGAAGCAATTGACTCTGGGAAGATAGGTTTAAAAGATATGGTTACTGCTTCAGATTATGCTTCCGGCATGGGAGGATCTCAGGCTTATATCGAACCCGGAGAGCAGTACTCGGTTCATGATGCTCTGAAAGCAATTGCTCTTCACTCATCAAATGATGTTACCGTTTCAATGGCTGAACTTGTTGCCGGAAGTGAAGAAGGGTTTGTAGTGCAGATGAATGAAAAAGCTGCTGAACTCGGTATGAAGAATACCATGTTCAGGGACTGCACTGGTCTGACTGACGAAGGTCATTACAGCAGTGCCATGGATATAGCTATAATGTCAAGAGAACTTATCACAAAACATCCTAAGATTTTGGAATACACTTCAATTTATACAGATACCTTCAGGAATGGTGAATTTGATTTGACTAACACAAACCGGCTTGTTAAATTCTATAACGGTTGTGATGGTTTGAAAACCGGCTTTACGAGAGCGGCTGGATTCTGTTTGTCTGCAACAGCTTCACGAAACAATATGAGATTGATTTCCGTCGTATTGGGCGAACCTGATTCAAATACAAGATTTGCCGAAACAAGAAAACTTCTTGACTACGGGTTTGCAAATTATGAATCGGCGGAGGTAAATAAAAAAGGTGAGCTGGTTTCTGAGGTTATAGTTAAGAAGGGAATGCAATCAAAAGCCGGCGGAATTATTGGCAATGATGTAAATGTGCTTCTGCCTAAAGGTCAAAAGACCAAGATAGTGCGCCAGATTGCGCTTGATGAGTCACTTACAGCCCCAGTAAAAACCGGTCAAAAAGTAGGAGAAATAATATATAAAATAGATGAAAATGAAATTTCAAGAGTTGTTATTATTTCCGATAGAGATGTTGAAAAAACGAATTTTATGAATTTGTTTTCGAGAATGTTAAAAAGCTGGTTCAGTGTCGGTAAAGCGTAACGCTACGAAATATACAGAGTATATTTGGTACTATGATATTGCAACAAATTAAGGTATGACTAAAATATAAATTCATACTCTGGATAACGAAAAAACTTGATTTGATAATGTTTTCAAAATATGAGAATAGGATGTTATTTTTTCGTTATCCCTAAGTAAGTTGGTTTATTTGTTTCCTCCCACGAGGTCATATAGTCGGGGCAAGTCAAAGTGAGTAACAGGCTTTGATTTGTTCTTCTTTTATTTGGAGGGATTTAATAATTATCCAATATTGAAACATTGAGTAAAATGTGATATTTTTAGAATGACAAAATAAAGTGTGAGGTTATTATGGATTCTAAAATAAATGATTTGAAGCCCTTAAGCATTGGAGATGTTCTGGATTATTCAGTAGAAGCCTTCAAGCAGAATTTCAAAGGCTTATTGCTTATATCTCTGATTTTATATATTCCGTGGGTTGTATTTTATTCTGTAACTTCGAATTTGGTTTTGGGAAATCAGATGTCAAATTTAGTGGATATGTATAACAACATTTTTAGCGGAAATTTCTCTGAAGAGATGCTTTATTACACTCAGGAGGCTCCAGCTTTTGAAAGTGCAAGGTCTCTCATTATGTCCCTGCTACAAGTAGTATATATGCTTACTTTTAAGCTTGTCTTAAACGCAGCGGTAATGAAAATGATTTATGAATATGCAATTACCGATCAGGCTACAGTTAATAACTTTTCGGATGCAATAAAGCTTATAAGAGGGTGTTTCCGATTTTTGCCGAAGCTTATGGGGAACGCCGTTTTATTTGTACTTATTCTGGGAGGTGCATATTTTGGTTTGGCATTTGTAGCCGTCCTTGCTATTATTGCACCAATCGGGGTGCTTATAGCTGCAGACCTGCCACCATTTGTTTCAGGGGTTATTATGATTATAATGATTCTGTTTATTTTTATTGGAATAGTTTTTGGTATAGGATTCTTAGCAATAAAGCTCATATTTGGAGGAAATGCCATTGTTTTGGAAGGTAAATCAGTGTTTGATAGTATTGGAAGAAGTTTTTATCTGACAAAGGGCAAAGTTTGGCACATTGCTTTTGCCAGTATTTTTGCATTTCTTTTGTATTATCTATTTAGTGCATTGCTTGTAGGAGGATCTTTACTTCTTATATTTGTAAATAAAACTGCCTATGTTGTGGTGAATGCCTTTTCACAAATGTGTGGTGCTTTGATGGAACCGTTTATTTTGATATATATTACTTTCTTGTTTATAAATATGAAAGTCCAGAAGGAAGGACTTGATATTGAAGTCAAGATGCGCAAATTGATTGAATATGACAGTATGGGAATGAATAATGGGGATGGAGAACCGGCTGATGTCTAAATTGCTTGTGAAAAGGCACTTTGGTAAAATAAATAAAATTTTTGTTTTTATGGCAACTCTGAATGTGGTTGCTTTATTTGAAGTTCCTGTGAAGGCATTAAGTCCTGAAAATGAGGAAGAGATAAGAAAGAAACTTTCAGAGATTTTGGCTTCAGGGGAGTTTGGTGACAAAAAAAAGTCAAAAAGCCTGCTTGAAATTCTTTATGAAAAATTTATGGACTTCATAAAGAGTATATGGAAAAAGTTTGATATAGGTAATAAGGTTGAAGGTGCATTGAAAAATGCAAAGGTTTCAGAGGAGACCTTGTTTTTCCTCAAGATTTTATCTATTGTTTTGATGCTTGCGGTTATATTACTTGTTATATATTTTGTTGCCAGGAGATTTACACGTCCACGTAAACTGAGACAGAAGGAAGATGCGTTGCTCCTTGATGTTTTAAAAGACCCGGACGATGTTTATAAAAAGGCTTGTGAATGCTGTGATAACGGGGATTATACCCAGGGCTTGAGGTTTTTGTACATTTCACTTTTAATCAGGTTTAATGAACAGAATATTATCAGGATAAACAAGGCAAAGACAAACAAGCAGTATCTAAATGAAATACGTAATAACAAGCCTGATTTATATGATGTTATGAATGATTTTACACAGGTTTTCAACTGGCACTGGTATGGTGGAAGAAATGCCGATAAATCCACATTTGATAATTGGAACAATTTTTATAACAATCTGTACACCCTTAAGGGATGAGGTGAACAATAGGAAATGAAACGCTTTAAGAAAATCCTCTTATATATTGCAGTTGTGATGGTTATAATAGCTGCAGCACTTATTGTTTATGGTTTTAAGGGTGACATTGAGCAAAGTGTTGAATATTCAAGCTATAGTACAGAAGGTGATGGGACAAAAGCTCTTTATCTGTTGGCTGGGGAAATGGGCTACGATGTTCAAAGGTATACAAGGCCGTCAAGATTTTTGCCCGATAATGCAACTTTGGTTGCGATAGAACCGAATCTTGAGATGTTTAACAACAATCTGGAACGGAAGTACTTAAAATCATGGCTAGAGAAGGGTAATGATCTGATTTTAATATCCTTTGAAGGTGCGGAATATCTTAAAGAACTTGGGGCAATTGAACAGGAAGACTATGGTTTGTATGACAGTGGGTACAAGTTCAGGGTTGGGGAAGGAAGTATAATTTATTTTGCATCAAGTGATGATTATACAAATTCAGGATTAAAGGAACTGGATTCAGGTGTTCAGTTTATAGATGCACTGGAAGAAGCAAAGAATAAAACAGTTTTATTTAATGAGTACTTGCATGGTATTGGAAATGCCGGAGCAAATCTCTGGGATATTCTGGGGTCTGCCGGAAGGCTTGTGGTTGTACAATTATTTATGTGTGTGCTTATATTTATCTTTATAAAATCAAGGAGATTTGGAAAGCCGGTAGTTGTATTTGAGACAATCAAGAGAAAAGAAAATGAAAATCTTTTTGCTCTATCTAATATATATTATAAAGCGAAGGCCAACAGCATGGCACTGGAGATTTATCTGGACAATCTGAAGGTTGAGCTTGCAAAATTCTTAGGCTTCGGGAAAGATGAATGGAGTAGTACGGATATTGTAAAGGCTGCAAAGGTCAATATCACATTAAAGGATATGGATGTTGATACTGTTTTTGCTGATTGTGACAGTTATATCAATAACAAAAAAGGTGACAGCAAGGTGCTTATAAATCTCTATAATCGACTTGAGATAATCAGAAAGGGGATTAAGTAATGGTTGAAGTCAATTCTAATAAAGAAAATGCGTTTTCAGGTTGTGAGTTTACAAAAGAAAAAGCACGGGCGATTATAAATGAGGTCTCAAAAATAGTTGTTGGACAGTATGAATTTGTTGAACATATGGTAACGGCGCTTCTTTCCGGGGGACATGTATTGATAGAGGGAGTTCCCGGTCTTGCAAAAACTCTGGCTTCAAAGGTTATGTCAAAGACAATTGCTGCTGAGTTTAAGCGCGTTCAGTTTACGCCTGACCTTATGCCGGCAGATATTATAGGGACAAAAGTATTTGATCCGAAAAAAACAGAGTTTTTTTTGAAGAAAGGACCTCTTTTTACAAATATATTTTTAGCTGACGAAATAAACAGGACACCTCCTAAAACCCAGGCAGCACTTTTAGAAGCGATGGAGGAAAAATCCATCTCTATAGACGGCGAAACGCACAAATTAGGAGAACCCTTTATGGTTTTAGCTACGCAAAATCCTGTGGAATATGAAGGGACATATCCTCTGCCGGAGGCACAGCTTGACAGGTTTTTGATGAAGCTTATGGTGGATTATATACCCCAGAAGTTTGAAAATATGCTTCTTCAGAAGTATAATTCCGGATTTGACAGCAAAGAGATTGAAAAACAAAATATAAATGCTGTGTGCAGCTTTGAGGACTTAAAAAGGTGCAAAATGGAGATACAGGGAGTTCAAGTAAATGATGGAATAATTAATTATATAACATCTATTGTAAGAGCTACCAGAAATTCTCCGAATCTTATACTTGGTGCAAGTCCTAGGGCCTCTGTTTCGATGCTTCTGGTTGCAAAAACTTATGCTGCCATCAATGGCAGAAGTTTCGTAATACCCGAAGATATTAAAGAACTGGCTCTGCCTGTTTTGCGTCACCGTATAATTGTAAAGCCCGAAGCCGGAATTGACGGACTTACAAATGATGAGGCCATTAAAAGCATACTGGCAAAAGTGGAAGTTCCAAGATAGAAAATAGATGAATTATTGAGCATGAGTGGTCGAAATAGTAATAAGTGTTAAGTTCTCGCGTAGTAAATGCCAGAAGGAGTAGAATAATGCCATTTAGCAACAGGTTTGTATTGCTTCTAACATTAGGTATAATACCTGTAATAATAGCTTCATTTGTAGGATTGGAATTCTACGCTTTTTTTGCGTACAATATAATAGTGTTTTCACTTCTTGTAATTGATTTCAGGATGACACCCGGCAAAAACTTTCTGGAAGTCGAACGTGATTGTCATGAAAAGCTTTCGATGGGCACGGAAAATGAGGTGGGAATAAATATCAGGAACAATAGTGAGTATTCCCTTAGAATTGAAGCCCTTGATGAAGTTCCGGTTTATATGAAAACCCAGGATAGCGTTGTGTATATAAGTGTGGCACCACATTATGAGGCTGCCGGAAAGTACATCGTAGTACCTGAAAAAAGGGGTGAATTTACCTTTGGGAAAATTCATTTGAGGTACAAAGGTATAATGGGGCTATGTATAAAGACAGGAAGTTTTGACCTTGAGAAGAAGTATAAGGTATACCCTAATCTTAAGGATCTGAGCAAGTACGGATTGGCTGCAATAAAAAAAAGCCAGCTTATACAGGGAATTAAAAAAAATAAAAGTTATGGTATCGGTACTGAATTTGAAAGCCTCAGAGAATACACTGAGGGTGATGATTATAGGAAAATTAACTGGCTTGCAACTGCAAGGGCTAATAAATTTATTGTAAATACCTATGAACATGAAAAAAACCAGCAGATAATGATAATGCTCGATTCGAGCAGGGTAATGAATTCGGAGATAAACTATATAAAAAAGCTGGATTACTGCATAAATGCAGCTTTTCTATTGGCTGATACAGCTATAAAAAAGGGCGATAACGCAGGAGTTATGGTGTTTGACAGCACCGTAAAAAGATTTATAAAACCCGGCAAGGGAACAGGTCAGTTTCATTTGATTGCTGGAAACCTTTATAATGTTGAAGAAAATTTTGTTTCTGCCGATTATATGGGGGCATTAAACTATCTTAACCGGAACCATAAGCGCAGAAGTCTGCTTTGTATTTTTACCGAGCTTTTCAATGCGGATGAAGCTTTGCAGTTGGCTAATGCATTAAAAACATTGGCAAAGCACCACTTGCCTCTGGTTATTACTATCAAGGATATGAGGCTTTATGAATATGCGGAGGGAAGTATTGATGATACAAAGCAATTTTTTACGAAAGTCGCATCTATGAAAATGATAAAGGAGAGGGAGAAAATACAGAAAATATTTAACGATTCTTCCATTGCCGTAGTAGATGTGCCTCCCGATAAACTGTCGGTTGAAGTTGTAAATAAGTACCTGCACCTGAAATCAACCATGCAGATCTAGTGTATTTAGCATAACAGATTTCCGGTCTTTCTCAGGCAGCAAACAGCCTTACGGTAGATTTTTTTGATGCCGGAAAGTGATGCGCTTTCTTAAGCCTTAAAAATACGCTTTCTTTGTTTTAAACTCTGCACTCTATGGAAACGAATTCTATTGCAGGGCATTATTATGCTTTTGATGCCGGAGATTTGGTATAAGAATGTACATGCCCAAAAGTGCCAAAGTTATAAGGGCAAAGATCAATTTTACAATTTCGGAGAAAATAGGAGAAGGAGTAAAGTAACCTTCAATCAATCCTGCTATTACAAAAATTGGTATGGTCCCAAGAACAAGCTTTATTGCCTCTTTGCCTCTTATTATGAGGGAATCTTTTCTGGAATATTTACCTGGATTTATAATGGAGTAGCCGATGATTAGTCCAGCTCCTCCACACACGAATATGGCAAATAGCTCTAAAATGCCATGGGGAAGAATCAATGACCAGAATAAAAGATTGCCTCCCTTATGGAAGTATAAACCGGCAAGAGCGCCCAGCATATATCCGTTGGTGTATAAAACCCATACAGTACCGATTGCAAGGGTTATTCCAAGGGCAAAGGCCAAAATCCCGACCTTTATATTGTTGGTAAATATGAAAGGTGATAAAATTGCTCCATTTCGAGTGTTGTCATACTCATTTATATCGCTGCTTAAAACTCCATCGACCATCTCCTGGGATATAAAAGCTCCTGCATTGTCTGTAGAAATCAACGTAAACAAAAAGCTGACCGCAGTACCAAGAAGGAACAATAATGCAGCTATTAGCACAGGTTTTGAGTTTTTCATTATCAGACGAGGAAAACCGGTGATGAGAAATAAAACCATCTTCTTTATACTAAAGGTTTTATTGGAGTAAATATAACTGTGTGCTGAAGCAACAAGCTTATTGAGGTAAATTGTAGTGTTTGTGTTGCCATAATTGGTTCTGGCGTAGGACAGGTGCCCGCAGGTCAGATTGTAAGTGTTAAGAAAACTGTCCAGTTCATCTTTGGTGAAGCTGTATATACTTTTGGACTTGAGTTTTGTGAGCGTTGATTCAAGGTCTTTCCAGATCTCCGAATTTTGGCTGATGAATTTATCTTCCCTCATAGTTTGCACCTTTAAATTTATATATTTAAATTATTTCACAAAAGTTATTTTATCAGAAATAATTATTTGTTACAATTGTAATTGTATTCTAAGGGTTTAAAGCGTTATAAAATAATTGCGAGGATGGAAGGTACATGAAAAAAATACTTAATATTCTTACTCCTGAAAATGTCTATGTTGAATATGAATTGGCTGGAATCGGGTCGAGGTTTGCCGCTTTTATTGTTGATTTGCTTATACAAATGTTTGTTTTTATTTTTGCCCTGACAGCTTTGTTTTTTGCCGGATTTGATTATTCAGCACTTATATATGAGCTGGATTTCCAAATCCTGACGTTTGCAATAACATTGCTGATACTTTTTCACTTGTTGTACTTTTCGTTGCTCGAACCATTAATGAAAGGACAGACGCCTGGAAAGAAACTCTTTGGCATAAGGGTAATAAAACAAAGCGGAGAGCCTGAAGGGGCCATTGAAAGTGTTATGAGAAATTTCTTAAGGATAGTGTATATTTTTCCTTTTCTATATCTTATGGATGCGTTCTTTGTTATATTGTCAAGGAATTACAAGCGTATTGGCGATTACGTGGCGAATACCGTAGTGGTCAAAGTGCGAAAGGGAGATAAACTTCTTACAATTGATGATATCTTAGTAAGTAATTTTGCCCAGAATGAGGATATTTGTAGTGTTAATATATTTCCGGTAACTCATTTCGAGTACGAAGTTTTGAAGGAATTTCTGGCGAGAAAGGATAGTGTAGGAAAAAAACGTTATATTTTTGCGTACAATTTCAACAGATATTTTACGCGAAAGTTTAATTTACAAGAGCCTTACAGCAACCCTTATGATTTTTTTGAAGACATTATCAGAATGAATTCCGGCATGAACTAGAGCTTTTGAACATCCTATAATCAGCACTAGTCTGTTAAATTTGCAGGATTTTATATTGACACTTGCAAAAAGAAATGTTACCATAAAATAGATTGATCGAATTCTGGAATAATTTTGCAAGGGTGATAATATAACTTTCACTAATATTTCTCTCAGGCCTTATTTGATTCCAAATAGGTCTGGGTGAAAAGTGAAAGTAATATTTCACTCATATCTAGATATTACTATAATGGAAGGTGAAATAATGTTTGTATCAAAAGCATTAAGCATTAACAGCAAAAATCATCTTGAGATTGGCGGCTGTGATTGTGTTGAACTTGTAAATAATTACGGTACTCCTTTGTATGTATTGGATGAAAGTCTTATCAGGGAGAACTGCAGACTTTATAAAAATGCAATGGACAAGTACTATGATGGTAACGGTTTGGTGCTTTATGCAAGTAAAGCCCTGTCTACAATGGCTGTATGTAAAATAGTGGAACAGGAAGGCCTTGGCTTGGATGTTGTATCCGGCGGAGAACTTTATACTGCAATTAAAGCAGGTGTTCCGATGGATAGAATATACTTCCACGGGAACAACAAAACCGTTGAAGAGCTTGAACTGGCTATAACTAATAATATCAGAAGAATAGTTGTTGATAATAGGGAAGAATTGAAAAGGGTAAACGAAATAGCGGGCAGGCAGGGTAAGGCTGCAAATATATCCTTTAGAATCAAGCCAGGGATTGACGCCCATACCCATGACTTTGTACAGACCGGTCAAATTGATTCAAAGTTTGGTGTTGCACTGGAAAACGGTGAGGCATTTGAAATTATAAGAGAGGCATCCGGATTGAGCAACGTAAAGGTTGCCGGAGTTCACTGCCATATAGGATCTCAGATATTTGACCTTGAGCCTTTCAAGTTGGCTGCAAAGGTAATGCTTGAATTTATTGCCAAGGTCAAGAATGAATTGGGTCTGGAAATTGAAGAATTGAACCTTGGTGGTGGCTTTGGAATTAAGTATACGATGAGTGATGATCCTATTGAGTATGACCACTATATTGAGTCGGTTTCAAAAGTTGTCAGAAGTGAATGTGAGGAAAAGGGTATAAAGCTGCCTTTCATAGTCATGGAGCCGGGAAGATCAATAGTTGCTTCTGCCGGAATAACTTTATATAAGGTTGGCGCTGTTAAAGACATTAAGGACGTTAGAACCTACGTGTCTGTTGATGGCGGTATGACGGATAACCCAAGGTACGCACTATACCAGTCTAAATATGATGCATTGATCGCAAACAGGGCAGATGCTCCGAGGGTGAAGGATGTGACTATAGCAGGAAAGTGCTGTGAGTCGGGAGACCTCCTGGCAAAAGACATAAGTATGCCGGAGATTCAGGCTGGAGATATTTTGGCAGTTCTTGCAACAGGAGCATACAACTATTCAATGTCGAGCAACTATAACCGTATACCAAAACCTCCGATTGTTCTTGTAAAAAACGGCAAATCACGTGTAATTGTAAAAAGAGAGGACTTTGACGATATAATAAGAAACGATATAATACCTGAAGATCTATAAGCGAGGATAAAAAAAGAGGTAAGGGCACCTAAATTACTGATAATTTAAGTGCTCTTTTTTTGTCATACATCTGTTATAATTGATGTATTATAGAATAAAACATTTTTGGGGGAAAAATGAACATTAATAAATTACTTGCTTATTTTTTAGTTTATGCAGTTGTTATAATTTCTGTTCCACTTTTTTTCAATAATATGTGGCTTAAAGATTTACCGGAAATTCAAACTTATGACAGTTTGCTAGAGTTTTCAGCCCAAAGAGCATATGAGGATATCAAATATATTACAAGTAATTTTCCTGAAAGATCGATTGGAAGTGAAAATGCCGAAGCTTCTGCCAATTGGATTGTACAGGAGTTTGAAAATATCGGTCTTAAAACTTATACTGAAGAATTTATATGCCGATCACCTGTGAAACTTATAAACGCAACAATGGGCAAAATTACAGATGACTCATCAGATGAACAGTCAGATTCATCTACAGACTTTGACAGATTCAGCATGAATGAGATATTTGAAAAAGTAAAAGGAATAAACGTTATAGGGGTAAGTAAAGGTAAAAGTGACGAAACAATTATTTTAGGAGCTCACAGGGATACCTATGGAACACTTGAAGGGGCACAGGATAATGCTTCCGGTACCGCATCAATGCTTGAGCTTGCGAGGGTACTAACTGATGAAAAACACTATTACACGTACATGTTCATATCTTTTGACGGCGAAGAAATAGGGCTGAAAGGCTCCGAAGCATTTGCCCGGAGACACTCGCTTAAGGATGTTAAACTGGCAATGATTCTTGATTGCGTGGGCTATAAGGATGCCGATACGGCAGGACTTTATCAGTATGCAAGTGCAAAGGGGTCTTCGCCGCTTTGGACAACAGCTCTTGCAAATAACCTTATAAAGAAAAGTGGCAGGAGTGAATATTATTTAGATGATGATGGTGGGTTTGGCAGTTTGAGTCTGGGTATTTTTACACCTTTGCTCAATAAAATGGTATCCCAGAGGGTTTCCGGCGATGTCAATACCGATTCAGGACCTTTTGTAGACAGAAATATACCGTCAGTGGGTTTTATAGCTGCTAACAGCAATAACATGGTAGATCCGGAAAGTGTATATCATACAAGGAACGATACTATTTCAAACATTAGTGAAGAAACTCTTGATGTCATAGGAAAGCTGTCGGAGCAGTACATAAAAAGTATTGAACTGAATGATTTTCCAGCAGAACTTGAAAGCAATCTTTATGTGGTAGAAGATAATAAGTATCTCGATTTCCGAATAATATCAGCTTTTATAATGTTATTGATGATTGCCGGGATTGTACTGTGGTTTATTTCTTCAAAGGATGTAATAAAAAATCCAGGGGTTTTTATCGGGTTTTTGAAAAGTGAACTGCCATGGATTATTTCAACTGTTGCACTATCTGCATTTTCAGGATATATATGGCAGGTGTTTAGGTATGAGTTTGCCGCTGATTTGAACATAATTATATTAATACTACTATGGGCTTTGGTGAATTTTATAGGAGTACCGGCCATTATTATATTGAGATTCATATCATTAAGGGGAAAAAGCGATAACTATTATGAGATTACAAAGTATCAGAGGATACTGTTAAATAGTCTTTATACAATAGTCTTTTTTGCAGTTTCAATATATTTAAATGTGTTTGTTGCTATGATACTTGTCGGGACACCATTGTTAGTAATGGGCAGGGTAGGATATAAAAATATTGCAACAAGGGTTATATGGATAATTGTGCTGTTAATTTGGTTCTTAATTCAGACGACTTTGCTGATCACATGTATAAAATCATATGTATTCGATATGATGTCAATGAAGAATGCAGCAATATTATTTGTCTACAGCCTCTTAGTGACTTTTACTTTTGTATATGTAATCAGTACGCCGGGTATGCCTGGAAAGAGAAAAAGCAGACAGCTTTTAGCAGAAACACCAATGGGAAATTGATAAATTAGCAATTACCGAGTGTATATAATTTAGGTGAAGAAAAATATGGAAGAAACATTGTGAAGCAAGTTATATTAGATGCACTCGTAATTAACTGTTTATAGGAGTGAAGTTAATGGAGATAATTATCGGACATAATAATACTGATTTTGATTGCCTGGCTTCCATGCTTGCTGCAAGAAAACTTTATCCGGGTGCACAGTTGGTTCTTCCGGGGAATATCGGAAGAGATGTCAGAGAGTTTATAAACATGTATGAAGATATATTCAATTTTGTTGAAGCTAATGAAGTTGAATGTGAAAAACTTACCCGAATAATAATTGTAGATACCCATTCGCTCTCTAGAATCGGCAAATTCAGTGAATGGGTTTTGAAGCCGGGGATTGAAATTGTAATTTATGACCATCACATTTTGTGTGCGGATGGAATAACTTCGCCGTTCATGAAAGTTGAAGAGGTGGGTGCTAATACCACCATACTTGTAGAAGAACTAATAAAAGAAGGAATTGAATTATCTCCGGTTGAGGCAACGATAATTGCTTTGGGGATTTATGTGGATACCAATTCTCTTATCTTTTCAGGTACTACATACAGGGATGCCTATGCGTTAGGATACTTACTTGAAAAAGAGGCTAACCTGTCGGTCATAGAAAGTTTGATTATAAACCGCTTGTCAGAAGGTCAGCAGGAGTTATCGCTGCTACTTAATAAAAATATTGTCGTAGATTCCATAAATGGATTTGAGGTAGGATTTACCAAGGTAAGAATGGATTACTATGTGGATGAGGCAGCCTACCTTACAAGGAAAATCCTGGAGGAGCGGGATTTAGACGCTTTGTTTTCCATTATGCGAATGAAAAATAAGACCTATATAATTGGCAGGAGTGTCAGAGAAGAGATTGACCTAAGCATAATTATGAAATTAATCGGTGGTGGTGGACATAAAGGTGCGGGTTCTTCAAAATCTGATGAAGACAATCTCGAAAAAATTCATTCAGACTTAAAGGAGACCTTGGAAACCAACATAAGTCCTGTTATCAAAGTCCAGGATATAATGAGTTCCCCCGTAAAAACAGTGTTAGCCGACACTACAATTGATGAGGCCTACGATATAATGATCAAGTATGGCCACTCAGGTATGCCTGTAATCAGTGATAATAAAATCGCGGGTATAATTTCAAGGCGTGATATAGACAAGGCAAGGGTTCACGGATATGGTAACTCTCCTCTAAAAGGTTATATGTCAAAAAAAGTTGTAACCATTAATTATGATGAACCGCTAAAAGAGGTGCAGGAGCTTTTTGCAGAGCACGACATTGGGAGACTTCCTGTTTTGAAGGACAATGAGATGATAGGAATTGTGACACGTACCGATATAATCAGAACGCTATATGGAGGTAAATATAAAAAACAAAATGTGCCCGGCAGCAGAAGTGAGATAGGAAAGGAATATACCATTGATAACCTGTCCTACAAGCTTGAAGGGCTTTTGCCAAAAGTCACTGAAGCGTTAGCTTTGGCCGGCAAAATTGCTGATGAAGATGGCATAAACATATACGTAGTCGGGGGTTTTGTAAGAGATCTTATACTTGGAGTTGAAAACCTTGATATAGATATAGTTGTTGAAGGTGATGCAATAGACTTTGCCCGGAAGTTCTCAAAAAGGTCTGGATCAAAGCTTACAGAGCATGAGAAGTTTCATACTGCTTATGTTGTGTTAGAAGATGATCTGAAAATTGACCTGGTAACTGCCAGAAAGGAATACTATGAATTCCCCGGTGCACTTCCTGTAATTGAGAGGGGGTCAATCAAAGATGACCTTTTCAGAAGGGATTTTACCATAAACTGTATTGCGATGAAGTTAAGCAGTAGTGAATTCGGAAAAATTATTGATTTTTATGGAGGCAGAAGAGACCTCTATGATGGCGTTATAAGAATTTTGTATAATCTCAGCTTTGTGGAAGATCCAACAAGGATACTGAGGGCTGTCAGGTTTGAACAGAGATACGGATTTAAAATGGATGAAAAAACTGAAAATTTTGCAATAGATGCGTTAAACAGCGGTGTTTTAGACAAATTGAGCAGAGAAAGGATTAATTCCGAATTCATTTACATGCTAAAGGAAAGAAATACGGTTACAATGCTTGGCAGAATGCAGGAACTGGGTTTGCTTGAAAAAATTTATCCTGAAATAGCCTTATCCGATGAACTAAAAAACCTGATGGAAAGCTCGGACAAGCATTATGAAGAGTTTTATAACAACTTGATTAAAAAGAAAAATATTGATAAAATTCTTGTATACATTCTGATACTGTTTTTAAATACATGTGCCGACAAGGTGCCTTTATTGGCAGATAGATTAAGGCTTACGAAGGAATATTGTGATGAAATACTCAGATTTGTGAAGGTAAGGGATACGGATACTTCCGGATATTTGTGCGGAAATGGGGTTTCAAACTATGGTGTTTTCTTGATGTATAAAGGATTATCCATAGAAAGCCTGTATGTGATATACCTTATGTATGGTGATAAGGTAAAAGATACCGTGCTTTTATATCTTAATAACTTAAGCCGGATAAGGCCTGAAATAACAGGCAAGGATATCATGGAACTGGGAATTGATCCGGGTCCTGAAATTAAAAAGATTCTGGAAATAGTGCTTAAAGAGAAAATTAATGGTAAAATATTTACTCGTGATGAAGAAATAGAGTTTGTCAGGACAAACATTACAGATAAGGAGAAATGATATGATAAATTACTTGCCGAAAGATCCCTTGATGTTCGTGATAGCATTTTTGATATTTGCAATATCAATTACTGTTCATGAGTTTTCCCATGCATATTCTGCAAAACTTTTAGGAGATGATACCGCTGCAAATCAGGGAAGGCTTACGCTAAACCCGTTAAAGCACCTTGATCCGTTAGGTACGTTAATGATTGTATTCACTTCTTTCGGTTGGGCAAGGCCGGTACCGGTCAATGCCATGTACTTCAAAGACCGCAAAAAGGGAACGATGCTGACAAGCCTCGCAGGACCTGTATCTAATCTGCTTTTAGGCTTGATTTTTGCATTTCCATATGTATACATTTCGCTAAAAGGTTATGATGTCAGTTCCGGCGGGTTGAATTTCCTGTTAAGACTTTTTAAACAAGGCTTTGAAATGAATATACTTCTCGGGATCTTCAATATGCTGCCTGTACCACCTCTTGACGGCTCAAAGATACTTTCCGGTATACTGCCTTCAAGGGATTATTTTAAAATGCTCGAGTATGAGAATTACATAGTGATTGTCTTTATAATTCTTATGTTTACAGGTGTGCTGGGAAGAATTATATGGCCAATAATTGAGACTGTTGAAACTGCTATAATATATGTAGTTGTACCAATTGTTAAATTGCTATTGTAACCATTTTTAGTTTTTAAATTTGGATTAATGTAAAATGTTTTCCAAGAAAAATTAGTTAGACTTTGTATAGAAAAAAAGATATAATTTATAAATGTGATTATCAAAATAACTTTGCTATCAGCGTTTCAAATAAATTATTCTTAACAGAAAGCAATACTTTGAAATGCTCTATAAGAATATAGACAACAGGAGAGTGAATTTGTGGTGAAAAAAGGTACTATATTGAGTGGCATGAGACCTACAGGGGCATTACATCTGGGAAATTATTTCGGTGCTCTTGAAAATTGGGTGAAATTGCAGGATGATTATGACTGCTTCTTTTTTGTTGCTGATTGGCATGCCCTGACTACCGGATATGAAAATACCTCGGAAATAAAGAATAACATAAATGATTTGGTTGTAGATTGGATAAGCGCAGGCCTTGACCCGGAAAAATGCACAATTTTCCTTCAATCAAAAGTTAAGGAGCATGCGGAGCTTCACTTGCTGTTTTCAATGACTACTCCGTTATCCTGGCTGTTGCGTTGCCCGACCTATAAGGATCAGTTAAACCAATTGAAGGATAAGAATATAACTACCTACGGGTTTTTAGGCTACCCGAATCTTCAGGCTGCAGATATCCTTATTTACAAAGCAGGGTTTGTACCGGTTGGCGAGGATCAATTGCCCCACCTTGAACTGACAAGGGAGATTGCAAGACGTTTTAATTTCTTTTATGGAGAAGTTTTCCCGGAACCGAAGCCTATATTGACAAAAGCCAAGGTTCTTCCCGGAACTGACGGAAGAAAGATGAGCAAGAGCTACGGAAATACCATTGCACTTTCCGATAGTCCTGACACAGTGAGGAAAAAAGTAAGTACCATGGTTACCGATCCGGCAAGAATCAAAAAGGACGATCCGGGGCATCCTGAAGTATGTACAGTGTTCTCTTTCCATAAGGTATTCAACGAAAGTGAAATACCTCAGATTGAAGAACAGTGCAGAGGCGGGAAAATCGGCTGTGTCCAGTGTAAGAGAAATCTTGCCGATAAAATGGTTGCACATTTGGAACCAATTTATGAAAGAAGGCAGAAGATACTTGAAAAACCTGATATGGTGAGGGAAGTACTTCGTGAAGGTAATAAAAGAGCGGAAAATACCGCAAAGAAGACAATGGAAGATGTAAGAAGCGCAATGAAGATAGATTTTATGTAGTGTTTTGGAATGCTGAAAATATAGTTTCGGATATTCCTTTGGTAATTGGGTTTCTACTATCCTTTTAGAGTGGTGGTGGATTTTTTGGAAAGTGTTTTATCAAAAGCTTGTACAATAAAAATACAGAATTTTGAAGGTCCCTTTGATCTGTTATTCCACCTGATTGAAAAGAATCAGGTGGATATATATGATATCCCTATAAATGAGATAACAGACCAATACATGGACTATCTTTTTCAAATGCAGGAAATGGATTTAGAAGTGGCTAGCGAGTTCCTGGTTATGGCTGCTACACTTTTACACATAAAATCAAAACTTCTGCTTCCAAGTACCAAGCAAAACAAGGAAGAAGAGATTGACCCGAGAGAAGAACTTATCTTAAAGCTTGTCGAGTACAAAAAGTACAAAAAGTTTACTGAAATATTGCGGGTCAGGGAAAAAGAATGGGAAAAGGTATGCTACAGGCAGCCCGAGGAAATCGACATAAAAAGCGAGGACGAGCCTATAGAACTCTCCTATGATGAGCTTAAAAGGGTATACGTGAATCTGATTGAGCGCAATGAGCGAAAGATAAACAAGGGTGCCGGGAAAATGACTCAGATACTTCAGGTTGAGAAAGTATCCCTTAAAAGCAAAATAAGAGAGGTTATAAAAACCCTTATCAATAAGGCTTACTTCAGGTTTTCGGATTTGTTTTCAATTGCCACCAAGTCAAAGCTCGAGGTGGTTACAGGGTTTCTGGCTATATTGGAACTTGCAAAGCTTAAAAAAGTTTCAATTACTCAGAATGCTCAGTTTGCTGAAATTGTTGTCCAAAGAATAGATGAAAACCTTGAAGACTTTGATGAAGAAAAGATTGCAGCTGAGAATTGATCTGCAAATTTAATCTACAGAAATATTTCTTATTTAGAGCGTCATATTATTGATGTGTCATATATGGAAAAGCACTGTTTTTTGGAGGAAAAGCTCACATGGATTTAAAAAAACTTGAAGGAATAATTGAAGGGCTTCTTTTTGCTTCCGGTGATAGAATATCTTTGGAAAAAATATGTGAGATAGCAGGCATTGATAAAAAGGTTGCCAAGCTTGTCATAAACAATATGATTGTTAATTATAATGATAATCCTTCAAGGGGGATTACTATCAGGGAGATCAGCAATGGCTATCAATTGTGTTCCAAGCCTGAATTATATGAGTATGTGAAAGTATTGTTTGAGCCGAAACAAAAGAGCGGACTATCACAGGCAGCATTTGAAACGCTTGCTATTATAGCTTACAACAGGCCTATTACAAAAGCAAAGATAGAGCAGATCAGAGGAGTTAATTCCGATAGTGCTGTCACAAAGCTTATAGAAAAGAACCTTGTTAAGGAAGCAGGAAGATTGGATGCACCCGGTAAGCCTATATTATACGAAACCACTGAAGAATTCTTCAGAAGCTTTGGTTACAAATCAGACAGTGATCTGCCCATATTTGAAATGAATGAAATTCAGGAGATGTATGAACCGGGATCCGGAGAAAGATCCGGGACTAGCGATATGGGTACGGATGATAGTAAAGGTGACGGTGAGGAAGGAAATAGCAGTATTGTCACAGAGGTAAACAATGATGCCGATTTGAATGGAAGTAATGATATGAAATGATATATTGCAGCTTCCGCTGCAATCAAAGAAGTAATGTCCGCTCCTATAATCAGCGGAACTAAATTTCGATTGATAAGAATAGTAAAACAATAAAAAATATACCATGAATATCTAATAATACACTTGTTAAGTGTATTATTTTTGTTATTAAGGAAAAAATAGCTAATAAGAGGTGTGGTAATGTGTCATTTTTTATTGTAACTATAATATTGATTTTTGTTTTTTTAATTTTATGTCTAATAAAGATAAATGTAGCTATGGAGTATAACAGGCAAGGTGTTAACGACCATTTTGTGCTGTCTTTTTTTATATTTAACGGATTAATAAAGTATAAGTACGAGCTTCCGAGGCTAGATGCAGGAAAGAAGGGAATAAGGTTCCGTAAAATAAAGAAAAAAGGAAAAAAGGAGAAGGATGTATCAAACAAAAAGGACAAAACGAGTTATGGTGATATAATTTCAAAAATAGAAATGTTCCGAAGTTTTCGCAAGAAATACAATATACTGATTGGCCATATATATAAATATTTAAAATGCAGACTGAGTATTAAGAAACTTGATATTAATATTTCCTTTGGCACGGATAATGCCCACCATACAGCAGTTCTTACCGGATTATGCTGGTCAGCTGTTGGTCTACTGGTATCTTTTCTTCATAACAAGTTGAATATAGTGGAGAAGTCAATAAATATAAAACCTGATTATATGGGAAAAAAATTTAAAGTTGATTTATTTTGTATATTAAGTATGAGAGTTGGACATATTATTATTGTTGGTTTAATAATATTAATCCACATTATCCGAAATAAGTTCGGTTTCATAGAACTAAGAAGAAGTGTAGCCGGATGACAGGAAGTATTTTTTTAATGCTTAAGAAAGTGCATTTCATTATGGCATCAAAAAAGTCTACCGCAAGGCTGTTTGCTTCAGAGAAATACCCTAGCGTTAAATCGGCAAAGCCGACTTTTTTTAAGATTCCAAATAAATACAGGTGGTGATAAATTTGGCGGAACATCCAATTCAGGGACTTATGACAACAGCCATGGAAAGTATTAAGGATATGGTTGATGTAAATACTATAGTAGGTGATGCAGTACAGGCTCCCGATGGTACAATAATAATCCCTATTTCAAAGGTTACTTTCGGATTTGCTGCAGGAGGAGGAGAGTACAATTCCTGCTGCAAAGTGATGATTGAAGGTGAAGACGGTAATAATAAAGAAGTTGAAGCAGAGGGAAGCGGTAAACATCCCTTTGCCGGAGGTAGCGGTGCCGGTGTGAGCATAAATCCGGTAGCATTTATGGTGGTTGGACAGGGGCAAATTAAATTGTTGCCAGTAAATGTAAATGCATCGGTTGAGAAGATTCTTGATCTTATTCCGGATCTGATTGAAAAGGCAAATGATACAATTAAAAAAAAGTTAAAAGTTAAAAAAGATTTTAAATCTGTAGAAAGAAACGGAAAATCTGATATAGATGAAGACGAGTGAAGAACCGGTTGATTAACATTGTGCTACACTGCTCGTCTATGCAGCCGAGGTGGGAAAAATTCCTGCCTTTTTAATTTGATGAAATATTTCATGTCAATTCGTAGAAATATTTTGTGAAATAAAGTATAATAGTCAAGTTAAGGAATGAATTGAGTAATACTTCCACTATTTTAGGGGCTATCATAAATATGCTTCAGGCAAAAAAAGAAATGGAAGTTACATTTTCAGCTTTCCTGAATAATTAATAAAAAGAGGTAACCGAATAAAAACGGATAAGGTTATATATTTAATATTTGGCTATCTGAAAAGGTTGGGAAAAGCTTATGGAAATGATAAGGCTACAGAAGTATATAGCTGATTGCGGCGTCGCTTCAAGACGAAAGGCAGAGGAATTGATAAAGCAGGGAAGCGTAAAGGTAAATGGCAGTATTGTAAATGAAATGGGACTAAAGGTGAGTGACAGGGATCAAGTAGAAGTAAACGGAAAATTGGTAAGGCCTGAAAGTAAAAAAGTATACATTATGTTAAATAAACCTTCAGGCTATGTAACTACTGTAAAAGACCAATTTCGAAGGCCTACCGTGATTGACCTCTTAAAGGACGTAAATGAAAGAGTATTTCCGGTGGGAAGGCTTGATTATGAGACTACCGGGTTATTGATCCTCACTAACGATGGAGATTTTACACATAAAATGACGCACCCGCGGCATGAGATAAAAAAGACTTATCTGGCAACTATTGCAGGGTGTCCGTCAAAGGAAGAAATTGATAGATTTGAAAGCGGTTTGAAGATTGAAAATTACACTACCTCTCCTGCAAAGTTAAGGATAGTAAGCAAAAAAGAAAACACCTGCGTTATTGAAGTGACAATACATGAAGGTAAAAACAGGCAGGTAAGAAAAATGTGTGAAGCTATAGGACATCCTGTACTATCTTTAAAAAGAATATCTTTGGGGAATCTTACATTAGGCGATTTATCAGATGGGAGTTGGCGGGAGTTAAGCCGTAATGAGGTGGAGGCTTTATTAAAATCAGTATAGCTGTTGGTAAAAGACACAATTGTGCAGGTTTGGTATGGGAAATTATTGAGCTCGAGTTCAGCTTTAATCTGTAATATGGTATACATAAAGTATGAGTTTGGTGTCAGTTAATTGATGGAGCTTAAATTCATCTGATAAGGAAGGATCAGGGGGAGTATCCCCTGATCCGGTAACTAAAGCTTCCTTACTTTTTTTCCTTATCGGACTTGTAGCTTGCACAAAGTGTTTCATCGTACGGGGCACCACTATTTGACTTAGCTGCTGCACTAACCTGTACTGCATCTAAAGTACACAAGTTTTCACTGAACTCATTGTGTATGCAACTACCCACTGAGCACATAACTTTTTGACAATCAGCCATATAGAAACCCCTCCAAAAGATTATTTTTGTGCAGAATTATTATATGCACAATGGTTTCTTATATACTGTTCTTCTCAAAAAGTTTTTTTTACCAGACTTTGATAGAATGTAATAAATGTGAAGAAAAATATTCCAGAAGCTTAAGTTTTCTTTGACAATTCAATGTTTGCAATTTAAAATATTGATTATTGCCAGTTAAAGAATGGGAATTAGGTATGACTAAAATATAAGTTTCTACTCTGGATAACGAAAAAACTTGATTTAATAATGTTTTCAAAATATGAGAATAGGAAGTTGTTTTTTCGTTATCCCTTACAACTGATATTTGCTAATTTAAATGCAGTTTTAAGCTACTGTACGATATATAACTAAAAATACACAAGGAGTGATAAAAATGGATTTATGGTACACGGAATTTCAAACACCCGGTGTTGGCATTACATGTAAGACAAAAAAGACTTATCATACAGAAAAAACTGAATTTCAGGATCTTGCGCTGATAGAGACAGAACAGTTTGGTAGAATGCTTGTATTAGATGGTACAGTCCAGACAACTATAGAAGATGAGTTTGTATATCATGAAATGATTTCTCACGTTCCGCTTTTTACACATAAAAACCCCAAAAAGGTTCTTGTAATCGGTGGTGGTGACGGTGGGGCAATAAGAGAAATAATAAAACACCCTTCCGTTGAAAAGGCGGTACTTTGCGAAATAGACGGACGTGTTATAGAAGTTTCAAAGGAATACCTTCCCGAGATAAGCTGCGCTCTCAGTGACAAAAGGGTAGAGGTGTTGGTTGCTGACGGTATAAAATATGTTCAGGATAACAAAAATGAGTTCGACGTTATAATGGTTGATTCTACAGACCCGGTAGGGCCAGCTGTAGGATTGTTTGCTGTTGATTTTTACAAGGCTATATTTGATGCGCTCAAAGAAGATGGAATATTCGTTGCACAGACAGAGTCACCGTTTTTTCACAAGGAATTGATCAAGAATGTGTATAAGGACGTAAGTTCATTATTCACCATTACGAGGCTATATACCTGTGCAATTCCTACATATCCGAGCGGATTCTGGAGCTTTACAATGGGTTCAAAGAAATATGACCCTCTTGAAACCGATATAACAAAAATACCTGAGTTAGATACCAAGTATTACTGCGCTGAGCTACATAAAGCAGTATTTGCTCTGCCGAAGTTTGCTAGAGATTTGGTTAAATAAGGGAGTACCCTTTGTGGTATCCTTTCCATAATATGGTGCCAAGAAAAATATACCTGTAAAATAATATGCTTGAAAGAGGTAAAAAAATGAGTTTGAAAGATGGAAATTTGACACTGTCTACAAAGTTTATGGGCAGCACCGAAAGCTATGAGGAAGCATCTGTTGTTATGGTTGGGGTTCCCATGGATTTTACGTGCAGTTTCAGACCCGGCACAAGATTTGGTCCTCAAAAGATAAGAGAAGTGTCAATAGGAATTGAAGAATACAGTATTTATATGGATAAGAGCCTTGAGGATTTTGAATATTATGATTCAGGAGATCTGGATCTGCCTTTTGGCAATGTTGAAAAAAGCCTTGACATGATAGGACAGGCTGCAAAAGAGATAATAGAGGATAATAAATTCCCGTTGTTTATAGGTGGTGAACACCTTATAAGTGTGCCTGTCATAAAAGAGGTATATAAAAAGTACGGGGACGAGCTTATTATTATTCACTTTGATGCTCATGCAGATTTGAGGGAAGGATATCTTGGATGCCCTAATTCCCACGCCTCTGCCGTAAGAAGACTTGTTGACTTCATGCCAGGCAAAAACATTTACCAATTCGGTATCAGATCCGGTACCAGGGAAGAGTTTGAATATGCAAAAGCGAATACCAATATGTATACAATTGAGGTACTTGAACCTCTGAAAAAGGTTGTTGACAAATTTAAGGACAAGCCTGTTTACTTTACCCTTGATATTGATGTTGTAGATCCTGCATATGCCAATGGAACAGGAACTCCTGAGCCTGGTGGAATATCTTCAAAGGAATTATTACAGACTTTGAACATTATCAAGGATTTGAATATTGTAGGTTTTGACCTTGTTGAAGTATCACCACACTATGACCAGTCAGACAGGACTGCACTGCTGGCAGCAAAGGTGATACGAGATATGATAATGATAGCCTTGAAATAGATTTGGTTTTAAGGAGTATGGGAGCACGCTAAAAGATTTACTCATGAGGAGAATGAAATGCCAAAAGTAGGGAATTCTTTATCACAATCACATAAGTATATTGAGAATTTTGTTGAAGAAGGTGATATTGTAATTGACGCTACAGCAGGCAATGGCAATGATACTCTGTTCCTGGCGCAGCTTGTTGGAGGGAGAGGCCATGTATATTCCTTCGATATACAACAGATTGCCCTTGACAGAACGGCAGAAAAACTGGACAAAATTGAGTTGAGAGATAGGGTGGATCTCATTAAAGCCGGACATGAAAACCTTGACAAGTACGTGAAAAGTAATGTGAAAGCTGTAATGTTCAATCTTGGCTACTTGCCCGGTGGAGACCATAACTTGGGAACCAGGGCTCAAACTACAATAACTGCATTAGAAAAGGCTATGGAACTATTGGTGGTAGGTGGAATAATCAGTATTGTGGTGTACCACGGTGGTGACAGCGGATTTGAAGAGAAAACTCAAGTTATGGAGTATTTAGAGAGAATTGATCCCAAAAAGTATCTTGTAATGAAGACGGAATTTATAAACCAAGTCAATTGCCCGCCTATACTGGCGTGTATCGAAAAAATTTCTTAAACAGTGAAAAATAAATTCTGCGGTTGTTTAACTTCAGAGCGTATTTCATTAATTGCTTGTTATTTTAACTGTTTTGTGATATTTGTTTTTTTCCGGCAAACAAAATATTGCTTCGACTAAGCTACAGTCGAAGCAAAAATGTAGAAAACGATAAAAAATATCAGGAACACTGTAATTGAATAAACCGTGTATTTTAGCCGGTTAAAGACTTTCCATTCCTGTTCGATAAAATTCTTTTGTTTTATCAGATATGCAATAAGTTCATTGAGCAGAATGTTGTTATTGTTATCTATACTACACATTTGAAGCCCATAGGAGTAGGATTGGTTTTTTATCTTTTTGACTCTTATTACATTTGCCTGGAAATTCAGTTCTGTTTCCGGTGAAATAATTGATTTGACTGTTATAATAGAGTTTTCATCAATTGGTTCATTTGTGTAAATCATGCATCCATTCAGGCTTATGTCAATAATTTTTCCGGTAATTTCTTTGCCTGCTCCCGTAAATAAATTGCAACCGTAATTGACATTAAACCTTTCGTATTTTCTGTTGTTTTCATAGTTCAGCACTTTATCTATTTGGACAGTAATGGCCTGTTTTCTTATAGATATAACCTTCTTGGCAATACTTCCGCAAAATAGAATCTCATTATTTTTATCCATAGACTTGACAGTAATATTGCTGCCTTCAGCCAGATATTCTTTAAAATACCTTGCAGGCAGAAAAATTTCGGCTATGCTCTTGTCGAAATTTATGTAAGTAATTATTCCATGAACCCATTTTTGCTCATCGTTAATTGAGACCCTGCAAAATTTTGTTGAACTCTTCCTGTCAGATGAATATTTAGACAACTAAATCACATCCTTTATAGGGAACTTGGTTAATATGAACATCGGCAAAATATGCAAATAACTAGAGGGAAACTTTTTGTTTTTGATATATGTTTTGAAAGCTTGTTTTGGGGAATAAATATTATGATGTAATAATTCTTCCGTTTATTTACACGGCTAACGCATGTATGTAATTATATGGAATACATATTAAAAACAGTTAAAAAGCTTAAAATAAAAGCATTTTAACTGTTTTTTTATTCTTAAAATTATGTTATAATTTATATAAATAA